>Ga0315906_10000203_pt1 | contig 99016 bp, 77 predicted proteins | sample LakEriMetagenome_4_FD_203526 | JGI IMG/M metagenome (GOLD analysis project Ga0315906, IMG submission 203526) | Freshwater fungal communities from buoy surface, Lake Erie, Ohio, United States - Buoy 2 MA122 | ecosystem: Environmental > Aquatic > Freshwater > Lake > Lake biofilm | place: USA...
TAACATGGGTTTGGCAAAAGTGGCGGTTCAGTGCTCCGCAGACACATTTGTGGTTAATCAAAGTTTGGTTCTCCGCATCAACATTTGTGGTGAAAATCGCCACCTTCGCCAAGCCCGAAACCGTTAGCAGTAAGCCGCTGAACAAACGAACTAAACAACTGACTTTGTCACATACCGCACAGATCATTAAAAATCTAGCTGAAGAATTTACATCGCAAACTTTCGGGACAGAAATTCCTGAAGGTTATTGCTTTTTGACATGCTTTCCTTTTTCAATTCTTCTTGACATAAAAAACATAAAACATTCAATTATTTGCGGGACTACATCCAAAAACGATTCGCTTGTGGCGCACATTTGGCTATATGTCAATCAAGAAGGCACAATTATTGACCCGACAATTCGACAGTTCGACCACACCATGGAAGCTGTTTATGTGGGCAAATTGGAAGAGAATGAAATCACTAAACAATTTAAGCCCGGTCAAGATTCTTTTAACGAATGGTTCCCTAACGCTTATGAAATTTGGACAGAGCCTTTAGTTGACAAGAATCCAAGAACATTTACCCGACCTGCTGGTTTCGAAGACAAAATGAATCTAATAAATATTCGAACCGCCTCGGTTCTTTACAGCCATATTGACATAATGCCTTTGAAAGAAGAGTTCATGCAAGAAAATAAATGTAACAACTACTTTTCACCAATATTCAAATTCCTTCGAGAAAAATCAAGTACGGATAAAGCCTTTGTTGATCAGTTAAGTAAATCTATGCCATATGGATTTGATGCATTACTTCTCCGGGCTTTAAATACAAATTAGGTGCATAGTGAATATAATCAGTACGCAGCGGTCTAAGTGCTAACAGCGGTTTTGCGCCATGCGGCACGAACGAGATAATTCTGTAATTTGGTATGCCGCATGGCGCAAAGCCGCATACCGTTATTTGAAATGGCATATTGAGCTTTTCGTTATCTTTAAGATATGAATCAACTTGAATACATAAAAGCTGACCTCCTATCAGTGAAAGATGAACTTTCCAATAGATTTGGGGTGTCTGTAATAGGCCTCTTTGGTTCAGTAACACGAGACGACTTTACTGAGACAAGTGATATTGACATACTTGTGGATTTTTCCAGGCCAATTGGTATGGATTTTTTTACCCTCGCAGATTACTTAGAATCAAGATTAAAGCGAAAAGTGGACTTGATAACACGCGACGGAATTAAACCACGCTATTTTGAAGCAATTAAACAAGACCTAGTTTATGTCTAAGCGTTCGCCTGACTTATTGATTCAGGATATTATAGAATCTGCAGAAAAAATTCTTGATTATACGAAAGGCTTAACCTATGATGAATTTAAGGCGGATAGTATGAGAGTTGACGCTGTTATTCGAAATTTTGAAATTATTGGTGAAGCGACAAATCGACTTCCCGAGGAAATTAAAAATGAAATATCTGAAATAGATTGGCATAAAATTCGAGGTTTTCGAAATCGAGTCGCTCATGATTATATGGGTATTAATTATTTCATTGTCTGGCAAATTCGAGAAGAGTTCCTTCCTAGCTTGATAGATGCTTTACGAAGCCGTTAATGCAACTTCATATAACCGCAGTTTGGCGAAAATTACAAAGCCAAAGTACAAGGCAACCACACAATTTGCAACTTCGCCAAGCCGCTTTCCGTTTTAGCCAATGTTTAAAAAAGTACGAGAATTTACATTATGATAAACAAATTAACCTATGAATTAAGGGCAATAGGAATAACATTAAGTGCAAACACTTTAAATCCTGAATTTTCTGATTATGTAATAAAATTTGATGAAAAAATAGTGGGGTATGGATGGAAGCGTGAGAATGTAAAAGAAAAAGTTGGTTTTATGGGCTTGGCTGCACCTGCATGGGAAAATTGTATATGGAGAGTTAGTAGTTTGCCTAAAAATTTGAATTTTGAAGAAATTATTAATCTATTTCAATTTGCTGTATCAGAGGATTTCATATGGTTTTCATTACCGACGAATAATATCATGATTGGTTACACTAGCGATCCTTTTCATAATTCTAAAGAATTTATTTCCGATTTAAAAATATTCATTGAAAATGGCTTCGATCCAAAAATATTTTTGAAATGATTATTAAAAGAGTTACATACTGCCTATGACAGCGTGTAAGCGATATTGTGTTGCCCCTCATATGAGGGGCAACACAAGGCAACATCGCCTACACGCAAAACATTATAGCATATAATACACGCAGAACTTTTACCATGTTATGTGTAATAACTATTCCCCAACCAATACAGATTAGCTTTCTTCCCTCCTACTCGTAAGGAGGCGATCGCATTCTTGAATCCACGCATGGTCGCCGGGGGATGGGAAATCAGTTCGCCATCGGTGCCAAAATATAGCATGTCGGCAAAATCCTCATCGTAAGATCTGCGATAGACATAGTGTGTGAAATATCCAAAGCCGGGCAAGCCGCCCTTGTGAGTATCCATATGCTCGTTAATCAAATTACTGATCCTTTCCAGTTGCTCAATAGGTGATAAGTCGGTAAAGGAGCGTGTAAGGTGAATGAATCGTCTGTTGTGCATCAAACAGGCAACAAAAACCGGCTCGGGACTTTCTTTCTCTCCAACCGCAACAAGGAATGGTTCAAAAGCGGATCTTTCTTTTTCCTTTTCCTTTTCTTCTTCTACTCTTATCCTCTCCTCCAACAATCGACAGGTCTCTTGTAAGGGTTCAATAAAATCCTTGACATCAGTTGCCAGAACAGAAGCCAACCTTTCCACCTGTTCTTTGGCCACCATTTGTCCTTTGGCAATTTTATCCAGCAAGGCGAATCCTTTATAGATATTGACATAACCCAGCTTTTCGGCTAACTGTCGACGGGTCAGACCAAGTTCCTTCATCCTGTTTTCAACAAAAAGGGAAAGTGTTATCATGAAAATGTATTACGGATTAATAAACGTTTTATAAAAAGATTAGCAATAGGAAATTTTACGGATCGAAACTTAATTCACTGCTATTCCCAATGCATCCATCCCTCTATGAGTTTGACCATCGCCATGGTATCAAGCTCGCAATAGCGATATAAGGATTCAATGATACGGGCCCTCTGATCATCCGGCACCTCGGAAAACTGCAGACAATTATAAGCGGCAAGTGCCGCTCCGCCATCCGCAAGCTCATCCATCTCACTCACCAGGCTCTCAAGCTGGTCCTTGTCATAATCGGAAAAAACGGAAGGCAAGGTTCGATAAGGATCAAAACCATGTGCCTCTGATACCCATACATGATCATCGAAATTGAGACTCTTTACCTCCAGTTGTTTTCCATAAACACCCGGCTTCCCATACTTGTCTTGCAAAAACGGACTATCGCGGATAATGGCAGGCAAGATATATTTCAACCCATTCCTGCCTCCCGCAAATGGCGAGTAATAATATCTAAGGACCAGCTTATAAAGATCTTCCATCTCCCTGGGACCCCTGTTGCCTTTTCCCGGCAGCGCTATGGTTTCAATAAAAGAGATCAGTTCATTTTTTTCGGCATCATCAATACCAAAGATGCCGGCTACAATTTGTTCATGAATATGCCCCAGATAGGTTCTCTCATGACTATGATACCTGAAAATGGTTCCGTCATTCTGAGACAGCGCCTCCTTCAGGGCTCTGATGAAATGCAGATTGGGAAACTGACCTCTTTCCGCATGGATGAACTGGGTCTTATGCTCCACCCTTCCGTCTTCATGAAGCAGGTGATGGGAAAACTGGAAGGCAAGTTCATCATAAGGCCGCGATCCCCGATGAAAGGGCAATGCACCGGTGCTGGTTTCAAAATCAATGAAGTTAAGAGGCCATTTCCAGTTTTCCATCTCAGCCTGAAAGCCTTCTTTGTCAAAATACATTCCGGAGTCATTCGCAGCTACTTTGTTTATTTGCAGCATCCGCCTTTCATGATTTGATAATCCGGGCGAATCGTCTCGTGAAGAAGCAGGCGCAATGATATCCTCTGTAACATCCTTTAATAGAAAAATATTTTTGCTTACGCATTCATCCGGATAACTTCGACTACCCGAATTGCCACCCCAGAGATCCAGTACAAGATTTGATTTTAATTTTTCCCTGTCCAGTCCCGTGCAGCTCGTCCAGCATTCCATGAAGCCGCTCTTAAGTCCCGCCGTTTCTCCCTCCTCACTGTTCCTGAACTGACAACTCTTACATTTCGAACCCACTGTAGTGAATTGCTGTCTGTCATTAATATAAATTTCCTCACAGAGTTCAATGAAATCATTGAAGCCGATATTTTCTGAATAATCAGTAGGTACAGGATATGCATTACGCACCTTTTCAATGATATCATCCACATCCAGTATCGTGAGCACATGTTCACCCAAAGCCGCTGCGGTCAGTCCATCTTCAATGATAACCTTGAAACCACCCTCTTCGTTTTTTACCACCTTGAACTTCTGATTGATTCCATCCACCGTGGATCTTTTGCTTTTATCGGCAAGTATCAGATGGGCTTTTACCTTAAACTCCGGGCCCATAGCCTTCTCCACCACATGCTTTTGAAAGGCCAGGTCGTATAAATAAGGCTCCCATTCGCTGTTAACTTTTTCCTTTGCTTTGCCTGCATAAGATAAAAATTCAGCTTCAATGCCTTTTAAGTTAGGCTCATAGGACTTTGACTTCACCTCATAGATATTGATCACATTGCCGGCTCTTTTGAGTATGTCCACCCGCACAAACAGATTTCCGTGACGAAAGGCTGCCTCTGCTATGAGCGCATCTTCTGCCTGCAGCCGTCCGTTGGTTTCTGCAACTGATGCATCATAGCCTCTTTCCTCAACGGTAATCCCTTCTGCTTGAGGATTATTACAAAACATGTACTTCGCCAGCTCCCCTACCTGATAGCCGCCCTTGGCAAGGGCCTCCAGGAAAGGATCGGCCTGATTCAGATCTTCATACTCGTTGGTCTTGGCCGTATAATACAATTTGGTAAGGCACTCAAGGCCCAACTTGAAGCGTGACTTGGTGAGATAGGGAGGAGTTCTCATAATCGTATAGTTTAAAATCAGGGTTTGAAAATCATAATTCCTTATTAATCCGGAGATCAAAAGATAAGAACACTATTAATATCTGCCTAAAAACAAATCCTTACATGTTGAAAAAATCAAACTCCCTCACATTTTCCTCCAACCTGGCATAATGTACTTCCTCCCTCAATCCTTTCCAGATAGACACCCCTTTGGGTACCGCATACAATATCAGTTCAGGTTGGTAGGGGTCGGAACTTCTAATATAAACAACCGACAAACCGAACAATCTCATCCATAATGGTTCAGAAACTCTGACCGATTTAATTCGATATTTCAGCATCTCCTTCCTCTCCACATCCAAAACTCCCTTTCTCTCAATGATAGACTTCTCATGAAAGGAGTATCTGGTAAAATATATCTCCAATATTTTATACACTGCAACTAACGGTGGTAAGATGAACTGAAAGCCCACCACCCCGATAATGATCCAAAGAGCGTTCACCCATTGAGAGGGAGAAATGGTGACAATATGTTTATCCGAATATTTATTCATGTTCTTTTTATTTAAAGTGAAAAATAGGGTACGGATTTTCACAAATAAAACAAAACAAAAACAATGACTGACAAAAAAACAAAACCGAATTATTACAAAATAAAATTATTGTTTTTATTTGTAGTAGATTGTTTTTTACAGTTAATGTTTTCATAAAACAATTCAATTGTTTGTATTACAGCAAGTTAAGTTAAGATATCGCCTTGTACAATACGTTCTTCAAATGAATGAAGCTAATAGCAGGCCTCTCCAACATCTCATTCAAACATTTCAGAAAAACATCCTGATTATACCCCGCCTCCGGCTCAGAAATGACTAACAGGGTTTCCGTCTTAAGAAAGTCCTCATTGGCAGTGAACAAATCATTCACTATTTTTTCGATCATCTCCTCAGCGTTGAGTCCCTTTTGCATGACAGGATAAATACTCATAGAAAGGCGCGGATGAAAGCAACCGGTTTCTTTTTTTAGGTTTACCCTATTGATGAAGGAAGCGGCCTGATGCGTATCAAAGGCGGATAGCAGCAGTTTCATACTCATAGAATCACCTGTAAGGGCTGGGCAAGCCACGTGTAGCAATTTTCCGTTTATCTGTTTGGAAAGTAAAGCTATTTCTTCCGGAAGGTCAAAGTTGCTTGTTATGATTTCAGCTTTCATTAAAATAAATATTTTGATTCCATTGGTAATTCGCTGGCCTCTCCAATCAATTGCCGCATATTAGCAAGATTTCGCTTGGCATCTTCTAAAGCCAATTCAAGTTCCCGGTGTTTTTCCATCAGTTTTTCCTGATCGTTTTTATTCCACAATAGTTTTATTTCCAAATGCTCGATATCCTTTATGGAAAGCACATTCAGCAGCGGTTCATAAGGTTGACCGCTTTCATCCCGATTGTCCATTTGTTGGATGCGAACTTCCAACATTTTCAAACGCTTTTTATCTCTTTCATTCAGCTTTGACTGGGCTTTCAAAGACTTATATTCAAAACGATATTTTTCTTTTCTCTCCTCCCACTCTCTCTGCTTTTTAATTTTTTGCTGACCTTCAATGGATCCAATTAATGAATCAAGTATGAAATGTAGATAAGGAATATGAAAATCCAAAAGACGGCTAGGTCGAAGTGTTATGAAATGATGTGATGGAACAAAATGAACATCCGGTCTCCCGATGGTGTTAATGACCTTGTTCATGGAAAACCCATTCAGCTTACCACGACTTGTGATCAAGTAATCTTCCTTTTTCATTAATCTGGCGACAGGTACCGGCAATAGAGGCTTAGAACTATTCAATCGTCCTGCTTTCTCTCTCTTAAGACTAATCCTGACATCTTCCTCTATGAGGTCCTCCAGTGACTTAAAGGAATGCTGCGAATGAGAAATTGAACTTAGACGGACAAAAAACAAACGATCCGTTTCCTTCATTCCTTCAAAATTGTTACCGTATTTATCCTCTACCAGACCAATCTGAATATCAAAAAGCTCCTTCAGCGGGAGTTTTTTGAATTCCTTATCCGTAATTAATGGAAGCCATTCAAATGCAGGATGCAAGAAGTAATACATATCGGACATTTTTACAAAGTTATTCATAATTTGATAACAACAAACTCCATACATTGTTTTATTTTTTTATTGTTTTTAACATTTTGTATTTTGTTTTTATAAATTGTAGACCTATCTTGCAGCCATAATCACAATAAAACAAAAGAGTCTATACAACGCAACATGCTGATTTAAAACCAATTATTAATCAATAGTGCAAAAATGAAGGGTTAATGATGACTACCAAAAGGAGTCGGACAAACCCGGAATGGATGTCTATTATTCATTAATTAAAAAAATCAACATGAAAAAAACTCTTGTTCTCCACCCTCAGGACCCTTCCACAGATTTTCTATCCCCTATTTACGAGTCTGTCAAGGACAAATTGGTCGTTCGAACCGGATACAAAGACAAAGAGAGAATTCTGGGACTCATCAGGGAATTTCCCCGTGTCATGATGATGGGTCATGGTAGTCCGAGTGGACTATTTAATGTCTGTCCGAATGAATGGGGATTTGTAGTGGAGAGTACCATGGTAAAGGACCTGTCTCCCAAAACCGAAAACCTGATGATCTGGTGTAATGCTGATCAATTTGTAAACAAGTTTAACCTGAAAGGATTTTACACCGGTATGTTTATCTCCGAAGTGGCTGAGGCCAATTACTGTGGATTGAAAAATATAAGTCAACAGGAAGTAGATGAATCCAACGAATGTTTTTCGAGGGTCTTGGGTGAAATCATCGACTTACCCAAAGAACTGAGGTACGATAAACTGATGAAGGGAGAATATAAAAAACTATCGGAAAACAACCCGATTGCGAAATACAACTATGTGAGATTATACAACAGATAAATAAACCCTAAAAATCCATTAGACATGACAACAAGAGAAGTTTTTTTCAAAGGACTTTATTACTCGTTAAAACCCCACGGAGTTTTTCGGTATTTCCATAAAGACAAAAGGGGTAAAATAAAACTCGATAAGTACATTATCGTAGGATTCAACAGGGATGAAAAAGCTGTCTCACAAAGCATTGAACGAATGACTGAACGGGAGAAAACAGAAGGTTTCATATGCTGGGCAATCTCACCGGAGGGTGAAAAACTCCTTGAAGACCATTGGGAGGAATTTAACTGGCTCGCAAATCAGAAGACAACATAAGTATAATTGATCAGGTTTATAAAAAGTAATGGCTAAATCTGAGGTCAAGTGTTATAAGAGGAGATGCAGTTCTTTGAAATAGGGAGTATTCTTTTAAGAAGCAGCAAGTTGCTTCTTCTTAAACAACAAAGGATATGATATGAAATCGGGATTCATCATTTCTCCGATAAACACGTAGAAAATGTCCGAATGGTATAATCTTTAAACTTTTAAATTATGAACAATCAATATTTATTATTTGAAAACAAATCGTCAATAAACCTTTGCAAGTCGGTCCAAAAAATCGACAAGAAAATAGAAACGGTCGGCATCTCCGGCATTGAATCAAACGAAATAGCTGAGGATATCCGAATTATTTCAGATTTTTTTGGGGTTGATGCCTTCGATAGCGTTATGCTGGTACCTTTTATTCACAGTAAACTGATGAACAAGAGAAGTGCCGAAATCAATTCTCTTCTGTGTTGGCTAAAGGTAGACCTCACTGATGTACTGCGCATTCATAAATCATTGCATCTGCTGACAAGGAAGGAAATCATCAGAAAATACCATGATGAGTATGATTGTAACCACTGGTCATTCACACTTACCGATAAGGCATATCGAGCGGTGATGAGTAATAAGTGCTTTCCGCGAAAGTCGCTGACTTATGAGAAAAATGGAATGGGCTTTTTAAAAAATATCCACGACAAGCTTGAGTTATTAAGGTCTGAGAGTGCTGATTTTTCGGACATCCATGCGGAGCTCGTTGAAATTATGGATGAACATGAAAAACTGGAGGGTGTTCGCTTCCTAAAAGGGCTTGAACTTGACGAATTGGAGCTGGGTATTGCGCTGATGGGAGCCTGTCAGGTATTGGTCTTGAATCAGGATCATGTCAATGTAGAAAGAATCATGAACCAACTAGATGTAGACCCGATTAGAAAGTACAGGATGAGTAACGAACTCCTTAAGGGAGATGCCGAATTAATCAAGAAGGATGTCATTGAATGTGAGAAAGATTTTTTCAAAACCATTTCATGTATGACACTCACCGAGGGATTTAAAAATAGGATACTCGGCCTAGAATACCAACCTCGTATCAGGACAAGCCTGAAAAGAGGGACGTTAATTTCACCGGAAGACATGAGGACACAAAACCTGTTCTACAATGAATTAGAGGAAAAGGAAATGAAACAGCTGGAAAAAATCCTGAAAAACGAAGAATACAATCGTTTAAGTAACAATTTGAAAAAACAGGGTAAGGGTTCAGGGATACCCGTGTTGCTTTTCGGGAAACCCGGAACGGGTAAAACCAGCTCGGTTTATGACTTGGCAGTTAGAACAGGACGAAAGGTGTACAAGGTGGAAATGGAAACCATTAACAATGCCTTTGTAGGAGAATCGGAGAAAAACCTGATGGAAATATTCAAGGAGTACGAGTCCTTGATGAAAACGGAAGAAAAACATCCGATACTCCTGTTGAACGAATGTGACGGAATCATCAAAAAGAGGACCAAGGGATCTACTCCTGTAGCAGAAATGATGAATACCATGGTCACTCTTTTACTTAATAAGATGGATGAGTTTGAAGGTATTCTTTTTGCTACCATGAATGAACCCAATTTCGATGAGGCTTTTGACAGGCGGTTCCTCTTCAAGATGAAACTGGATGTGCCGGGAATAGCAACCAGGAAGAAAATACTGAAAGATGTATTTCCTGAACTTGAAAATGATCTTATCGGGAGAATTTCGGAGAAATATCCTATTACGGGAGGTCAGATTTCCAATATCAAAAAGAAAATGGAGATCAAACATATCCTGGAACCTGATGTCAGTATCAGTGAATGTTTTGAAGACCTATGCGAAAAGGAATTTGTGTTGTCGAATAAGAAAACAAGAAATCCGATTGGATTTATCACTGAAGGAAGGAGCGAATAGTCATTAACAGCATGTATTCAATAATTAAAAAAAATAATCAAATGATGGAATGGAAAAATGTAAACATTGTAGCGTACCTCTACCCCCATCCTCTCGATGAGGATTACGACACAGAGCAGGAAATGGTTTCCTGGATACCGGGCTTTGTGAATGAACCCACAGAAGATCAGGATAATCCCATTTATACCGATGCCAACTTGGAATTGTACAATAAAATTGAACTTGATGTGAAGGAAGCGTTTCAGAAAGGTCTGAAAAGCATGTGGCCCTTGTGCAAGGATATACACATGAAACAAATGAATGTCATGATAGATCTTGTGTTCATATCAGGAAAAAAGAAAGGTATTGCCGGATATAGGTATGGGGAATCCGATCCCATGAAGGGAATTTATCAGTTTGATATGAGCCCCAAATTATTAGTCGATTATATTAATAATTTGAAGGTGAAAGCAAATATATGGGAGCATGAACTGATTCACCTGTTGGATCATATGGAAATCACTAGATCCTCGGTATATGCAGAATGTAATTCAAGAACCAACAATCTCAGGCATTTCATCCTGAAATTCAGGGAAGAGGGCATTGCAGATCTCTATTACCTGTTAAAGGGCAATCACCCTGATATACATTCCATAGAGGAGGCGAAGGAGATGTTCAGGGAGAAGGTAAAGTGTGCCGGTTTGAAATGCAAGGAGGCGGTACGGTCTGATGAAACATTCAGGCAGGAACTTTATAGCGGATACCATTTTTATGAAGCAGGGCCCTGGTTGATTCTTGATGCTCTTCAAAAAATGGGCGCTGATATGTTTGACAACCTGATAGTCGAATGTCTGGCTGCATTTAAGGGGGGAAAAGAAATAGCTGAAGATAAGATACTGCAAGTTGTCAAGATGGCATTGGGCCATATGGATTGTAGAAAATTTCTCAGTTATGCGGAGGAGGTGATGAAGGAGAAGGTGGTAACTGTGGAAAATATGGGGAATGGAGTATCGGAATAGAGAGGTATCCCTATCAGGTTAATCACATTTTTTATTAATTAAATGTTTAAACTTAAAACCATTAATTATGATCAGATTAAAAAGTACAAAAAGAATGAGGCTTAATTCCTGGATTATTAAGAGTGTAGGATTGTTTAGAATTCATTTATTCGATTTGAATCCTGAAAACAAATTGAAAAATGATAAAAAAGAAAAATTATCCGAAAACATCTGCTTCAAAGTAAACACAAAGGAATTAAGAAGCGGATGGGTAACGATTGAAGATTTGCAGAATATCATGTCATCCTTAAACATTTTCTCGGAAGAGGACTTGCGCAAAGCAACAGATGAAGGGAAAATTAAAATACCGCAATATCCTGCAATGAATGCAATATGTCTGGAAAAAAAGGGAGTTGGATTTTATGAATTATTCAATATTAAGCGAAAGGATAAGTTAAGGGAAAAATTAATGAGGCCGGATTTCAAAGAGGAGTTAAGAATATGGTGTTACGAAAACAATATAACATCTGTTTCCGGATATATTAATTCCGATAAACCAAAAAGGTTTCCATCCGCGGAGCGGATAAGACAATTATATGGTACCGAATATTTTTATCATGAATTGGGTTTTAGAAGATAATAAATATAACGAGGACCAACCGTTGTTAAAATAAATTATCTCTAAAGACCGGAGAGGACATTTAAATATTTATTTAATCATTTTAAACCCTTTAATTTTTTATTATGAAAAAATCTGTTTGCAAGCTTAGCGCAAGATGCGCCACACTGGAGAAGATGGTAGATTCGGTTTCCTTTATTTACAGGGACGAGGAAACAACGGATGACCAAAGAAAATTGATGGAGACGGTATTTGGAGCCGCTATTTTCTATCTTCCTCATACCGCCAAATACTGGACCGGTAAAATCTCCAGGGCCGCTCTGGAAGCCCTTAGGGAAAACCCCGGAACCCGATTGACTAAGGAACATCAGTTTCCCAGGAAAATAGCCGCCAGGGAGTTATTCTCTGAAGTAGGAAGAATAAGGAACGGCGAAACCAGTATGAAGGTATTGTACGAGGGTAAATATGCCCGTTATAATTACGTAACCCCCGCGGAGAACAAGAAAATCTCCATTCATCAAAGGGAGGGAGTATTCACTGATATCGAAACCGCCTACCGGTCAGCGGGTATCGAGCTGGTGGATATCAGCAGTGAGGAGTTGAAAAATCTAAGGAAGAAGGCGGCATGATAAAGCCGGAAGTCCGTACGAGTCACCCCCTATGAAACCCTATGATCAATATGAAGAGAATAATCCGAAAATACCGGGCTTTCTCCCGTGGGTATTTATCTTTCCGTTCTCGAGATAAGGTTTATAGGATTGAAAGAATAAACCTCTTTTTACTATGCGAAATTTTTTAATTTCTTAGTGATACAAAAAATCAATTCTTTGATTTAACAAATTTGCTATTTCAAGCATTATTTTAATTTTAGATTTACTATCCTGATAAGTATGGAAATGCCATCTATTCCATGAGATTATTCTATTGTAACGAATAGCTTGTCCAAAATCTGGATGATCAGCCCTATCCTTAAATCGATTCCTTAGGATAATTGAATCAGCTATAAAATGAGTATAATTATCAATAACATATTTCATAAATTCATTATAACAACTTGTTGTATTACCTTCTCCAGTTACTCTATAGTTTAAATGCGCAAAATTTATCCCGATTAGCGGGCCTGCATCTTGCAGGCCTGCATCTTGCGGACCTGCATCCTGTGGGCCTGCATCCTGTGGGCCTGCATCCTGCGGGCCTGCATCCTGCGGGCCTGCATCCTGCGGGCCTGCATCCTGCGGACCTGCATCCTGTGGACCATTTAATTTTTCAAACAGTTTACGCTTTAACTTTTCGCGTCGCCTTTCATAAAAATCATTGAATTCTGTTATGTTTAAAGGCATATTATCGTCAATAAAATTGAAGGATTTATACCATTGAACATTATTTGCAGGCAGTATGTTTTCAATGTAATCTTGAAGTAATTTACCTCTCTTGTTTAGACGATTATCCTCTTCTGTAGCAAAGCATAAGTTTGGAACAGTATCTCGCCTGTTTTCTATTAACTCAAAATCTTGATTTGGAAAGTTTCTCTCAATAAATTTAGATCTTGGGTGCAAATGATCCTGATCGTAACTCGCATATTGATGCTGTAAACCCTCATAAATTAAGGAAAGAACAAGCCAACTCTCATCACCTTTTTTCTTATCAAGAAAATCCTCAATTATTTGGTGAGTAATGTCATAAAGTCTTCTTTTTCTTTGATCTGTAATTCCACTTATTATTCTTGTATAATTAAATGGGAGGCCCTGCAAAACGTATGCCGGGTTATTGCCATTATTTTGAAGCATGCCATCTCTTAATTGAGACAAAAGTGAATCACCATGAGAACCAAAAACCTTTTGCAAAAGTGATATATAAATATATTTTTTGACCTCATTTAAGGAATTCCTGCCTAATAAACCTCCCTTGAATAAATGGAATATTATTGGGATTAATACATTCTTAGACTTAAGTGTTTTCTCTGAAATTTTTAGTTCATTTCTTAAGTATTCAAAGGTTTTCAATATTGATTTTCGAATGTCCATTTCATCACCCTCTCGATAAAAGCAATCAATAATTCGATCAATATTTTCAACTTGGAAATTATCTACCCTAAAAAGTATTGGGCTGTGAGTCAAATATAGAGCTGTTCTCATCACAAAATCAGTATCAATTTCATAACCCAATTCTTTAACAGTGGCAATCAAATCATCCACCTTCTCTCTGCCATCCTGCCACTTAGACACTACAGTGGAAAATAACAAATCAGATTTAGACAAAACCTTTCCACCACTATTTATTCTAATAAATATTTCTGTTACTTCAGATAAATTAACCTGATCCCTAATTTCATAGAAACTAATTATTTCGTCACTATGGATTCTTTTCAATAGCTGCTCAATATGCCGAAATAATTGGCGCTGCATTGTTCCATCATTCATTACAGCTGATAAAGTGCATTCATAATTAACATGTTCTTCAATAATTCGAACCAATATTGTTTCGTTTGCATTTGGATTACTTAAATATTGTCTCCAGCTATCATTAATAAAGGTATTAATGGGTTGCCATGCATTAATTGTATCAGCTCGCATCTCACTCTCGGATAACATTCTGAAGAGAGGAGAATTTTCTTCCTCTTCATCATTAAGATTTTGATTAAATCCAGTAAGATTAAAATGTAACCTTCTACTTGTATAAGAAAGGGGGTTGTTTATGCGCCCACCTGTATTTCTGGTTTTGTAATATCCTTGAAGCGCAACATAAATTGATGTTAGTCGCTGCTGTCCATCTAAGACGGATTGAAATTGGATGTTTTCATTCCCCTCGCCGTGGTGAATAAGAATTGGCTGAGCAATCATTCTATTTACATTTCCCTCAAACTCATCATAATTTTCTAAAAAGTTGTAAAAATAATAATCACCTAAGCTTGCACGTGGTATATCCCAAATTAAAAAAGTACCTATAGGATATCCACGATAAATCGAATCAAAAAGATTTTCAATCTTATCAGAATCCCAAACGTATTTTCTCTGAATTACTGGTAAACAAAGTGACCTGCGGAATATTTTACCAACAATTTCACTAATTGTAGTTGTTCTGTATGCCATTTTTATTGATATAATTTTAAATTTCTTAAATGAAAATCTATTTGAAATGGATCAAAGCAATTATTTTTTCATACATCTAATAAAGTATTTAAGAGTTCTTCAAGTATTGAAGGAATTGACTTTAAGCCTTTCCTGTCCTATTAGGATTTAATTCTAATTTGAGATAAATCTAAATTACTAAAAATTAACCTATATATAATCCACAATATTTTTTATAAAATTTTAAATTTCAAATAATTTTTATTCCAATCAACTTTAGATAGTCAAAGGTCGTATCATAATATTCAGGGTTTCTGGTTTGATCTTCATCATCTCCCTCCGGCACCACTATAACCATCCCCTGCCTAGCTCGGGTTAACAATACCCGGTAAGCATTTTTTAAATATTGCTGACGCTCGACCTTACGAATATGCTGCCATTTATTACCCACAAAAGAGAAGTGTTCCCAGCCTGTCGGTGAGTATCGGAAATCTCCATCCCAGGTTACGCAGGTCCAGTCTAATTCCAGACCCTGAACATGAAATTCGGTGGCAACATCTTCCAGATAGTAAGATGACCGTACATCATCCTTATCATCCAAAAACCAATGAATGGGGTCCATGGGCGACTTGACATCTATGGCATGGGGCTTTAAGCGCTGTGCCTGAGAAGAAACTACCAAGCCATAGCGCTCTGAGCCTCTGGCCTGCTTTTTGAGCCACTGTTTGGCCTTGGCTAAATCTCTGGTTAATACAATGGGATATTTGTCTTTAAGCAAGGCATATTGTGCCCTTGACTCGTCTATGTTTAGATCCAGGGTTTGTTTTACCCAGTTAGATAGATTCTCTGCTCTAAAAGACCTAAGTGATACCGATAGGTGAAGAGAGTGCTGAACTTCTACCTGCTGATGCTCCTTAACCAACTTTAAGGCTTCGCCAGCCGCATATTCATTGTCGGTGAGTTTATCTGAAATATAAATATGCCAAAGAGGGAAACTACGATTCAGGGCTTCTATCCATTCACTAATACCCGCCTCGCCGGTATTTATTTCCTGTCCTCCGCCGACCAAGCAAACTATTACAGCCCAGTCGCTATGCCTGTCAAGGCAAGAAATAAGAAACTCCGGTTCCGACATGTGAAAGTTGGGGCGGCCCTTCTTCCGGCTCATGAAATTTACGGTCTGCTCAAAATTCCAGGCTCTTTGAGCTTCATCAAAAATGGCTACATGATCAAATGGTGCCTTTTCATCCTTCAAATACTCATCTCTATAATGATGTACGTTTTGAATAAAGGATTTCACGCTGGTCATAACCTCTCCTTTCTTCACCTTTTTACCAGCAGCCTTTTCCCTTTTGACCTTGTCTCGAGTAAGGGCCTCCCTTAAAATAGCAACAAGGGGTCCATTGCCAGATAGATAAACGCTGCTGAGGCCTTTATCCTTATCCATGTGCTGGGTGGCAATATCAAGCCCAACAAGTGTTTTCCCGGCACCGGGTACCCCCGTAACAAAACAGATAGACTTCTTATTGTTCTTCTTAGATTCTAGTATTATTTCAGCAACAGAGGAGCTGGTAGTGCCAAGGTTCGCAGCCTCATTGCGGGTAATGTCTTTTACAGAATGGCCGCGATAAAGCGTCATCGCAGCCTCTATAATGGTAGGTGTTGGTGAGTATCGTCCAGCTTTCCACTTATCGATATTGATTGCTTCTCCTTCAGCAAACTTTAAGACCTGGTCAATAACCATTTTCAAATCATTCGAATTGGTCTTAATCGGAAGAAGCAGATTGTCATTATGAACAGTAGTCTGGATGCTAATAAAGGAGCCCCTTGCCTGTGTGGCAATCAATACTGGAGCGATAAAGGCATGATGGCTGCTTTCATGGAAGTTTTTGAGATCAAGGGCATAATCCCAAACCTGATCTACAGCAGATGCCAAATATTCCTTTTCCCCTACCTTAAACTCCAGTATTAAGACCGCATTATTGATGATTAATAAAACATCAATACGCTTTCCCATACGCGGAATCGCATATTCAAAGAAGATGGAACCATCATACTCGCTCAGTAAATTCTGTAAAATATCAATCTGTGAGGCCCAGGCTTCTGATTGAGTTCTTTCGGAGGCATACTCATTATTTATAACAAGCTCACCAATGATAGCCTCTTTTGAAGTTCTTACAAAAGATGGGATTGTGTCTGAGTAATAATGACGCTTCATAACAGGTACATGAAAAAATTTCCGGCTTCAACCCGGAAATTAACCTAATAATTAAAGATAAAAAACTATTTCTTCCTTCACTCCTCCCCCCTCACCTCATCAAACTTCGCCTTCATAGTGGGATTACCATGCGTCAGCTTCTTGATCGTAAGATCATCCAACTTTTCATTGGCCAGTCGCCAGTTGTTGGAGGATGATACCAAAGCCTCTTTTGTTTTCTGAAGCTGTAAGATGGATTTATCAATAGAATCAATCGCATCAGTGAATTTACGTTGAGCCAAATCAACATTACGACCAAACCCTTCCTTGAATGTATTCATCTTCGCCTCAAAATTGGTGATGTCGATGCTCTGGCTCTTTACCACGGCAAGCTCTGCCTTATACTGCAGGGAGTTCATAGCGGCGTTTCGAAGCAGAGTTATCATAGGTATGAAGAACTGAGGACGGATCACATACATTTTAGGATAGCGGTAAGATACATCCACTATTCCGCCGTTGTAAAACTCATTATCCGCTTCAAGCAGTGATACCAATACGGCATACTCACACTTCTTCTCGGTCCTGTCCTTGTCGAGCTTTGCAAAGAAATCTTCGTTCTTCTTTTTAGTGGTCGTATCATCAGCCTCATTTTTCATCTCAAACATGATGGAGATGATTTCATTACCATGCGGATCAGACTCTTTATAAATATAATCGCCTTTGGTTCCGGAAGCAGAGTCGTTGTCTTTTTCAAAATAGGCGTTTGGAAAAGCCGTAGGCCGCAGTTTGTTGAATTCATTCTCACAATGCTGCTCAAGAGTCTCACCGACCATTTTAGTGGAAAGTTTAAGTTTCATATCCTTCCTTAGAGCGATTTCCTCATCCTTCATTTTAATGATGTCATCCTTAGCCTTGATTTGCTGAGCGAAATTCTCATTCAACGATTTTTCCAAAAGCTGTTTTTCCGTATCCTTTCCTTTTAACGCACTCGCCAATTCGTCACGCTCTCTTTCAATCACCCGAATGGCTTCAGAAACACTTAATTGTTTCTCCACTTCTGTTTTTTCGGCTTTCGCCTTTAACTCCGTCAGTTCCTTATCTCTTTCTGCCAGGTCTTTGAGCAATTGATTCTTCACATTGGCTTCCGCCAGCTGCACAGCACTGAGTTTTTCTTTCTCAGCCAAATCTAATCTTGTCTTTAATTCCTCATCAAATTGATGATCTCGTACCTGCTTGAGAATGGCCGCAAAGCCGGCTTCATCAACCTTAAATGCTTTCTGACAACTGGGACAAATGATTTCATTCATGTTTATAGGGTTTTATGTATTGTTTCTAATTTCTCGCTTAACGCAAAGTATTGAATTTTTATCCCCGCCTCCTGCAACCTTTCTGTCAGCCGGGCAGCCTGCAACAGGTCCATTCCGGGGTAGGTAACCAGGGTGAGGTTCAAATTGAGTGCCTTTAAAAAACACTCTAAGCCTTGCCGCTTCTCCGTGCAATAGTCCCACCCATAGTCTGCGAGCATATCAAATGGCTCCATATCTTCTGGTAATACTTCGAGACGCTCCTCTGGCATTCCCAAAAAATCCAGCATCTGCCATAATCCATCTTCCAGGATATGATCGTAAGAGGGAATGACTTTGATGCTTTTTCCTGAACGCTTGATTTCCCAGTAAGGTGTTTCGCCCCCGTAGTAAAAAGCAAAAAAATTAAAATAATGTTCACCGCTGCCATTATTGAAAGAGGGTAAAATAGATGCAAGTGACTCCGGCATAGAACTGATCATGATTAAACAGATTGATTATATAGAAAATAGCTCACTAATAAATTTACTTATCTCCTCCGATATAGGCTCCTTCATCGCATAAAACCAGGCACCAGCATCCGCATCAGTAAATCATTATCCGGCTCTTTTTTCCTCCCGCTGTTCAATGGTATCTCAGCCATAACCGATGGCAAGGGCGACGGAGGTGGAATGATTGTTCCGCCTTCATTAAAATATACCTCTACCCGCTTATCACCCTTTTGGGGCATATTGAACTCGCCCGAGTAATAAGTTTCCCAATAGGTCAAACTCACCAGTTCACCGGGGACATGACAATAGAGTCGGTAATCGGGGTCCACATTAAATAGCTCGTAAGCCCTGCTGAGAAAATAAGCACGAACTGCCTCAAACTGAACGGTACTTATCAATGTTTCAGGCATATTAATTGGCTATTGATTGATGAATAATATTGATTCCTGACTGCTTCAAACGATCAAGATTTTGATTCAGCATATTCTCCTCAATGCCCGGCCAAGTAACCAAACTGATGGTCAGGCCGCTGTCAATCATATCTTTTCCCAATGCGGCGCGTCGTGCCACGCAGATTTCCTCACCAAATTCCTCTTCCAGAGTCAGAGGCGCATTACCGGATACATCATACATCAATTCGTTTTGCGGAATTTGGCAATAATCCATCAGTTGCCAGAGGCCGTCTTCCACAATGTGTCTTGCGTCAGGTATAAACCTAAACAGCTTTTCGTGAATATGAATTTCCCAACAAGGACGAGACCCTTCTTTTAGGATTGCATGAGCCCAAAGGCTTTGCTCATTATTGAATGTTCTTGGGGTGGTGGCAAATAATGCGGCTGAAAATGATGGCATGGTTATTATTTTTTTGATTCAAGTACAAAGCTAGTGTGGGGGTCCTCAGCCTATTTGAGGAGAGGGAGAATGTTTCAAAAGTTTCAAAGGTTCCAGATGTTTCAAAGGAAGAATGTAAAATGAATTCCCTTGAAGTTCAATAACTGACTATATCCTCTGAAACTTGTGATACCCGCCTCCGCTCAGCTATGGCGGGCTCGGCCTCTGGGACCTTTGAGACCTATGGAACCCTGCCTGCCGGCAGGCAGGCTCTGAAACCCCTAAAACCTATTCTTCCGTCACTCCCCCGTCTTCCCTGACCCGTAGCGTTATCCACTCATACTTCTCGCTCTCTACCGCCTTGATGATACTCTTTTGAATCTGCTTCTGCTCAGTATTTTTTCGTTCAGCGTCCAGAAGAATGATACTCTTTAGTTGTTTGCCGTTTCCATCCAGCTTCATGCCGTTGAAGACTACATAGTCCACCGGATGAAAAAGCACCTTGGCATCATCAGGGTTCAGTTTTTTAGGAGAGAATACCTTATCCACCTTTTTCATCTTTCGGTTAGCGAGTTTTCTTCCTTCTTCACGCGCCAATTCCTTATAAAATTCCAAATCAGCATTTATCTGCTCTTCCATTTTATCAAGCACGAGGTTCTCGCGGTTGATGCGATCGAGCCAATCCGATGTTTTCTTGCCGTCTTTATAGACCTTGCAATCACTCAGACGGAAAAATTCGCCGCAACAGGGGCATACGCCAAAAATTTCCCGCTGGTATTGAAAAAATTGCATTACCTCATTATGTTTCATATCTCAATGATTAATAGGTTTTGAATTCAATTTTCTTTTCATCCACCAGTTTCTTGATGGCTTTTTGCTTGGCTTTCAGTTTGGCTTCCCCTGATTTGATATCCGTGAAAATGATTTTCTCCACTTTGCCTTTCTTGTGCAATCCTTCGAAAATTACATAGTCGATCGGGTCGAAAAGACTGCGGCAATCGTTCTTCTCAAATCGGAACTGCTCCAGCGCAGGTGCCAGGCGCTCCAGGATGAAGCCCATGTTGACAGATTCAGTGGTGGTGGCCACTCTTTTTCTTTTCTGAGCCGTGAGGGCCTTCAGTTGAGCGCGCCGTTCTTTTATCATTTCTTTCATCTCCAAAAGCTTCTCCTTTGCTTCCGGTGTATATTCATCCAGCGCGAACAGCGTGGCTTTATTCAAGGGAAACGTATCACCGCATTCCGAACAAACGGCCCTGAATTCATTTTTTTGAAGAAACTGAATCAGTTCCTTATGTTGAGCTGACATAAAATGGGATTTATTTCTTTTTTGACAATAGTTTCAATGCAAATTGATTGGCTTGTATTCTGATTCCTGGTTCAATATAGAACCCTGCTTTATCACCCATGTAAGGCAAATGATATTCATGAACAATATTGACCAGTTCCTCATTAAGATAAAAACGATAATAGGGTCCTGCTTTTTGAATCGAAAATTTAAACAAACAAGATTGGGCAGGCTCGTGCTGAAGCTGAAAACGATATAATGTCTGCCGATGATTTCTTTCAAAAAACATGATCAGTATCCGCTTGCCATCTGCAGAAACTGTAAAGCGATTGGCATAATCAAACTTTTTATCAAATCCCCAGATGATGCCAAAATGACCCTGGCTTTTATGGTTCACTAGTTCTATTTCCGACTCTAGTAAAAAATCATTCTTAGGTTTCAGAAAAGTATGGATCGCATAATAATTCCATTGGCTCTTATTGGGGTTTTCCATCAGATATTGACCACCCTTTATTGCGGCAAACTCATTCTTATCCTCTATTTCTTCCCAGCCGTTGCTGTTATCGTTAAAGTTCTCATTGATCAACAACTTTTCTTTGTACTCAGTGGCTTCGATGATACTCATTTTAGGCTTCATGTATCAAAGTTGAAAATCGGGTCCTCAATCTATTGGAGGTGTTAATCATATTGTTTTGCCGTTTGTGCGAGCATCTCCTGAATTCTGACAGATAACTTATTGGGCTTCAATATCTTACAGAATGGGCCTAGCCCCAGCAAACGCATATATAACTCGTCGTTAAACGAAAGATAGAGTTCAGCTTTAAGGATCTTATCCTTGTGACTCACCGTTTTCTGGCTGTGATGAAGCGGATTAAGTAAAATGAGCTTGTCAAACGGAGCTTTGATTTCTAGTAAGATTTTCTGAGGCTTTTCATTATTCTGCATGATGCCGATAGCATTTTCGAAAAACTTGACTGCATCAAAACCGCTTCGCAATGGTTGTCGATGCTCTGTAGTCTGCAGTTCAATGATACGGTCAAGCGCAAAGGTGAGATAGTCATTGCGCGACTCCACCCATCCTATAACATACCAGCGTTTACTGATTTCCTTCAGAAGAAGGGGCTGAAGTTGATACTCTTTGATTTCATCTTTGTATATATTCTCATATCTGATTCCAAGGAGCCAGCGGTTTTTGATGGCTTCATGTATGCCCGGCAGCCAGTCATATCCCGTAAAAGAATGAGGCTGCTCAAACTGTATTGCCTTTTCTATATCCGGATCATCAGGATTCATACCCAATCCGAAACAAAGGTCAATACGCTCAATCGCTTCTTTGAAATTCCTGAACATCGGTACATGAGCGTACTGATACAGCAGAGCGCTGGCCATGCGAAGGGACTCCCACTCTTCATCGGTCAATTGCAAACCGCTGATGCTAAAATCAGCCTCCGCATAATAGTAGCCCCTGTGGAAGGGGTGGTATTCAATGGGGGCTGAATATCCTTCAGGGGGATCTGATTTCATAGCCCTTATATCTTTCTCCACGGTAGATTCAGAAACGGAGACATCCATTACATCGCTGATTTTTTCGGCTAAACGCGCCTTACTGGGATAGGGCTTTAGTCTGTTACGAAGACATTGGTCGATAATGCGATAACGGGTAGCGGCCGACTTATTCTTGGGCATGAGAAATTGGGTATTTATTTCAAAATACTCAGAAAAAAATAAATATCATAAGTTTCAGTTCGCAAATAGGTGGAGGTGTTGACAAATAAGTTTGTGATAAAAAACATGAAAATCATCCAAACCGGTAAACCCGCAATTGACAGTAAGAGCCGGAATAAACTGCTGGAAAATTATCAGGAAGAGGGTATTACGATCGTGCATTGCAGCTATGTTTCCTCGCAAAAATATGTTAACGGAGGATGGGTGAATATCTATCCTACCACATATTTGGTCAATAGCGCGGAATCGGAACTAGGGCTCCTACATGCCGAGAATATTCCATTGGCGCCTGAAAGGCATATGTTTTCAAGGTGCGGCGAACTGAAGAGCTTCACACTTTATTTTCCATTATTGCCAAAAAGTTGGGAGCGATTTGATTTTGTCGAGCGTACACGGACATCGAATGGCTTTGTGGTGAGGGACATCCGGAGAAATCAAATGGGGGTATATGAGATAAGGTTGTGCTGAAATCTCATAAAGCTATTCCAGCAATGGATTATAAAATTCCGGCTCGTGGCGGAATTTTATAGAACATTCCATATTAATCTGTCTGAATTATGGCAGTATTTCAGCATATGTTGGGATATCTCCAAGAGAACATGAAAAATGTCGGTATGTGCTGGCAGATATACTGCCAGGTCTTAAAGAAGGCAAAGCAGTATAAATCGGAAAAAATATTACCTTACAATAAGACTCATGGCTCTGTAAACAGAGCGTCTGTAGGATAACTCCCGAATCCATTTGGCAGTTTAAATTTAGTCTATTATCAATTTAGAGGATGGGGTGAAATGGAACAAGAAGGGATTTGTGGGTGTAAACAAATTAATAGCAAGTGAAATAAAATTCAAAAATAGAAAGATGCGCAATTTGAAATTAATAATTCAACTAACTGGGTTTTTTATCGCCTTTGCTATGATCAACAGTTGTAAATCCTTGAAACCAAGTTACGCGTCATTAAAACCCGTAGAAAGCATTAAAAACGGCAGCCTGAGTAATTATAAATACATTTATATTTTTCCAACCAACAGTTTAACATCAAACTCAGGAGCTACAATTGGTGGACAGTATTATTCTTCTAGTCAAACGATAAATACAAGTGATGTAATAATTGGTAAATTATTAAGAGAGGGGTTCATTAGAATACCTGAACTAAAACCAGAGTTAGCAGAAGAAACATTAATTATCAATTACGGCGAAAGTGGAAAAAGAAATACAGGCCTTGGGGGGTACACATTGGAAGTTACAATTCAATTTATTTCAGCAAAAGACAACAAGTTGATACGTTCATGTACAGCTGAGGGACAGGGATATACTGAAGCAGATGATATCAGACAGGCAATAACAAGATGTCTAGATGAGATAATTCTTAAAGGAAAATAATTTGTTAGAATCCGTTAATGATTAACACAACGGTATTGAACACTAAGTCCTACAATAAATAACATCAATCCCTACCCCATATCCCCAATTTGCAATTCATTTTTTATACCTACCTTAGCTCCAGTGTAATTTCGGAGACAAGGAATTTTCTTTATCAGTTTCCAACAAGTTCTTTAGAGAGGAATAAGGTCGCTGAAACTATATCTGGCAAAGGGTTTCAAAGGTTTTCACATTTCCATTCATTGCAGCCATTTTGTGTTCTTCCGGATTCGGCTCCTACCACATTTAGTTTTAATATCTCTTCGCTATAATCTAGCCAGCTTACTTAGTTGTTTCTTTAATTAACTCTGCAGATCCTCAATTTACAGCTATACATTGAATATTGAGACATACTTACAAGTATTTCTCTATCATGCCATTCGCCCGATTGATCACTTCGTCTTTGAGATATCCCGGAGATAGCACCAGCACATCATCTCCATAGCTTAATACCTTTCCAATGAAATCAATATTGCCCTTGCAATAGATGTCTAGCTCAATCGTCAGGCCGGCTGCATCGTCCGTGATGACAACCTGCGTCTTATGTATCGGCTCAGAAAGGATATAAGGCTTGAGCGTATTGCTGAATTGAAGCCTGACTTTTTCCGGTGGAAATTCGTTGGTATGGAAAACTCCATAGCTATGTCGGAGATAAGCGTCTTTATCAAATTTTTTGTCGTGGTAGTATTTCTCGCGGCTCAGTTCGATACGCTCGATCCTATCCAAAGCCAGCACAATGGTAGAAGAGGTGCTGTGACTATGACCGATCAGGTACCAACGATTCTTGTTTTGTTTTAACAGATAAGGACTGACAATATGAGTTTTCTTTTCCCGGCCGAAAGGAGCATAGGCGATCGAGACTGTCCTACTATTGATGATATGCATGTATAGATCAAACAACCAGTGGTACCCACTTTTAGTGTAGCTACCTTCAATGGAGATGAAATTAAAGAATTCAGGTTCGGCATCCTCTTCTGTAGAGCTCCCTTTGGACATTCTATTGGAAATACCTTTGAATTTTTTGTTCATGCTTTCATCACCCAGTACCCGCATGGCCGCAGTGGCAAATTCCATGATCCAGAGGTCTTCATCATTGATACTGTTCTTGAAAGAGTAGTTGCTGTCGGAATAATAATAGCCGTTTCGATTCCTGTCAAACAGGATGGGGGCATTTTGCTCTTCCTTCAGGGCCTTGATATCCTTGTCAATGGTGCTGTCGCTGATTTTCGTATTCAGTTTTTCAGAAACGATTTTGCGGAGATATTCCCTGGAAGGATAGCGATTCCGAGTATCACGGATACATTTGTCTATGATGACATATCTGGCCAGAGCGTTTTTGTTGACGGGCATAACTTATTCAGTGTGTTTAGAAAATAAAATTATCAAAATTTGACCCTAAATATTGGAATATTGTTTTTTGTTATCTATTTTTCAATTGATAGGGTTAGGATATCAATATTTGAAACTTCCTGCCTTGTATGATTATATCAAGGGTAAAACAAAAAATCCCTGCGCTTAACATAAAATTATTACTCTATGAAGAAGTTTTTTAATTCCCTTGAAGAAAAGTTTGTGTTTCCCATTGGCAGAAGAACCTGGCAGATTTTAGCTTTATTATCTCTTGCAGGACTCGCTGCTTTTATTGTATGGTTTCTACTTAATTCAACACCAACCGGCCGAGACTCAGTAAGGGTATCAAAAGATGAGGTTGTCAATAATCGCATAGATACAGCTCAAACATCAGAGGTGACTGCGCAAAAAGAAGAATGTGCTAGGGCTGATTACGAGGATCGTTTAAATAGGCTAAAAAAGGATTTACCTAATGCGGAATGGAACAATTTGGGTGATTCCTCTGATCCTTACAACAATTACCTGACCGATGAATACGGAAATTATGTCATGGATGATTATGGCAACTACGTTTTTGTCGAAAAACGCGATTTTAGAAAAAATCCGAAGGCAATGCCGAATATCATAGAAGCAATCTTTGCAGAGAGATCAATTGATAGCATTGAAATCTGCAAAAGAATAGAAATTCTTGATTGTCTGCATTATCTATGTACAAAAACCCAAAAAAGTTATTTGGAAAATGAAGGCTTCGCTATCTATGCCGAAATCATCATGAAAAATAGCAAGATAAATGTTGAACTTCTTAGTAAGTCGTCGGATTTGAAAAGTAAAGTTGATGGGGTCGAAATGATGATCAATAGCAGAGAAGTTATAATTTCTTTTTTCAAATACGTGAACTATATCTCCGAAAAGAATATATCTGATGATCAGATTAACATCTGTTTAAATCTTCTCGAGAATCATCGCAAGTTAAGCGCTCCTATTTTTGACAGAAACAGGTATTTTGACCTGGCTGAAATAGTCTTTGAGTGTAATATTGATGTGAAAGAACTTCGCTCAGCAGTTGATGCCTTTTGCGAGGATATTGAATATTACGACAAACATGATATAGATAAGTCATTGAACCGGTATTTAAATTTATTCGAAGAGAAATTATCTTTAGCCGAATTGAGAAAAAGTGAAAAAGAGATGGATAAAGCCTCTAACAGGTCCTTATCGCTATTGGCGATGGGTATTTGCTTTGCAAGCGTAATATCTATTGCAACCATACTTCTGCTGTATTCAATACAACAATTATTAAGGAGTCACACTAAGCTATAAGACTTATACTGCTTGATTAATCGGGTTGAACAATTTACTATTGATTCAAAATTATGAATACCCTTATGCGCGTTACAGTTATTTCTTTTTATTCAGGCCTATTCCTTTTGCTGACTTCCGGATGCGCCAACGATAATAAATACAATACAATAAATTCATCTGATAGTGATCAGTCTAAAAATAAACAATCTGAATCTTTCAATGATGTGAGTGGCAATAACGAATTTGATGCCCTTGCGGATTTATTAGGCATATATAAGGGCGTTCAAGATGCGTATTATATGAAAAATAAGATGGGAGAAGATATGGTAATCAATGGAAATAGGATACCGGTTGCCTCCTCTGAATATGAATTTAATGTGATGAACGGCAATAAGGTAAGTTTAAAGCAGACAAACCTGGAAACCGGAGATGCTTATTTTTATAATGGCTTGTTTGCGTTTATTAAAGAAGAAGGCGGAAAGGTTGTGTTAACTGCGAATTACAGGATGGCAGCGGTTCCAACCCTACTTATATCCTGAAAATTGATAAACAATCATTAAATGGCGTCTGCACGGGAAATGAATTTGAGCCCTCCTTCACCATAAGCCGTGAAAACAATAGTAGCGAATCAACACTGTCTTCACTTTCAGATGAAGTAAGTGCTTCCATGGATCCGGATCAATCTATTGATGGAATCTATACATTCGAAGATGCATCTGCATTTCTTCGAATTACCGTTAGTGGCGATACCTGGATAGGTAAAACGATCATACGTTCCGGCATGGGTGAAGAATATGACGAGGTAAGTTATGAAAGCGGAAGGATGAAGGGGAAAACACTTTATGAAAGCTCAGGTTATGTGGAAATTGGCTACATCAGTGGTAATAATTTGACCACCTCCATCGGAAATAGCAGGGTAACACTCAGGAAAAACTAGCGTTCTGTTTAGGATAATTAAAATTCAAGAAGATTTACTTAACTGGAGAATAAACAAGGAGCTCCTTATACTTCTTTCAACAACTCCAGATTAGATCAAAAGAAAGCTCGGCAATAATGTAATTTATCATTGATTACATACATTTATTTCATTTCGGTTTACTTTAGAGTGAATCCTTAGAAATAAACACTTTGGAGACTATGCCAAATTATAAAATAGACTGATTCTATTCAGACTCGTAATTTAGTTGTCTGCGAGGGCATGATCAAGGATAAATATTTTAATATTGAGATTAAATCGGAATATATGTGGGAAATATGCTACTTGATAACGGGTTGTATTATACTTGAATTTAGAATTGGTACAATCAGATAAACAAATCCGAATGATTTAAGATGTCGTGATTGTTTCGAATTTTAATCACTGATTATCAAATTAATGAGTATCATCTTTTGATCAGTTTTCGGAGTTCTAATAATTTTTCATTTTCGTCAGTTACTCTTATCCAAAAAATTCCAGGAGTCAACATATCTACAAATATTTTACTTTCCGTAACCTGTCCGCTAGTAAGCCTCATATCAACAATTTCCTTGATTATTGTTCCCATACCCGACAAAATCCTGATTTTAACCTTACCGTCTTTTTCAGCTGTATATCGTATATTCAATTCATCCTTTACCGGATTAGGAAATACTTGCAGTTGACCAAATGATTCCGAAACAATTGTCTCAATATTACTATAATCACCCCCTCTTGCCATTAGTGTATGATTTGAATTGATCGGACAGCTTAAATAACATTTATTATTCAAGGGACTGTTCATATATTCATTGTAGTTGTAATTCATATTAATCATATCCAATGCGAGGTTGAAGGCGGAGAATGAATAACTAGATCCGCATCCTCCTATGGCCTTGTTTGCCTCTTCCAACAAGCGACTAACACTCCATCCCTGAAAAGTACCCGATGCTATAATAAGGTCTTTTAGTAAAATGTTATTCGGAGAAAAATTTGAAAATGCTGAATCAAATTTCACATTGAGTGTTGCCGCCGTTAGTTGACCGGCTAGAACATTTTGATATGTTTGACCTGGATTGATTAGTAACCCAAGTGGAAGTCCTCTAGGTGTACTACCTGAAGGAAGAAAGTCAACAACGGCTTGCCAATTGGTCAAATTGAGTCTATTTTGACACCCTATGGAGAGGCCCGAAGGAAATACAGCTGCGAATTTTGACTTTAAATAAGATGCTACATTTTTACCTTTTGGGGTAGCCCCATAACCTCCTTGTGTAAATGTTCTGAAATCGGTACATGGCTCATTTGATATAGTAATTGAACAGCTATCCGAACAACCATCAACATCTATTGTTTTTACCATGTATGTGCCTGGACATAATCCAAAAATTTCAGTACCAGTTTTAGGTGGTGTGGTATTCCAGACAATATCATAGGTTGAAGGATCCCCATATACAGAAACCCTGGCAATTCCATTGCAACTTCCAATACAACTTATTCCCGATCCGGAACAACGTATGGGATTAGTGGCAGCGGTTTTTAAAATCAAATTTATCGTTAATACACTATCACATCCGGCAGCGCTGACAAGAGTCTGGGTATATACGCCCGAAGCGGAATATGTTTGCCCATTTAATGTTACAGCACTACAAGAGGTGATTTCAATGGAGTTTGTTGCAAAGCCCGAAAGAATTGAAATGCTGTCTTTAACGGGATTAGCATTAAAAGCCGTGCCAGTAGCCACATTATTATATTCTGAAGGAGGTGCATCAACTACCGCCCTCACAATCAGGGAATCAGATTCGCCTGTTCCAAGAATTCCAATGGGATATACTACAGTATTTCCGCCAATAATGTCTGTTCCTGACAAAGGATATAAAACCTCGATATCTGAATATCCATTGGGATAATGGTCTGTGATGGATACATTATTGGCATCAAAGTTGAAGCTACCACCCGTGTTGGTTATAGTAGTTTTAAAAATTACCGACTCTCCTGCACATACTCCGGACGAAGAAGCTGATTTGGATATTACAAGCTCGGTGCCACAAATGGTATTTACTGCAGCAGCCAAGTTATTCGCGAGTTCCTCGTAAGGGGGAGTAGTATAATCAGCTGTCAATACTGTTACAGGTCCGCCAAATTGATCTCCATCTCCTATTGCCTGAATATTAGGAAGATCAATACCGGGTCCAACTCCTACCACAAACATATGTTTACCTTGACTCTTAATGAGGTTTGCATAAAAGACCGCAGAATCAAGTGCCGGCGGAAAAGTGGCTGATCCTCCCTGCACAACCGGGCTACCATCTGCACCATTATATGCTGTAGGATAGCCATCTGTAAAAAAGACCACCAAATCGGCTGTCAAGCCCAACACATCAACTAATGCATCATGCCAGTTTGTGGCGCCTATTGGATTATAATTCTGTCCGTTATACCCTGTTCCTAAATAAGATTCCAACCTGGTAAGAAATGTGATGTCAACCAAATTTGATCCCAAATCTACTATGCTAGAGTTAGTACTGAATTCAACAATTTGAAGTGTAGCACCAGAATTGAAAAGAGCATTTGCAAGGGCCCGAACGCCGTCTCTAACGGCCTGAGTAGCTCCGCTCTGCTGGATGGAGCCCGACTCATCCAAAACAAACACCACTTTTAAGTCCTGACATAGCAAACTATCCGGTATGTCAGGATTAGGTATAGATACTATTGAACTTGTTAAACTCTCATAGGCTCCGGGAAGTGGCACGGGGTCCTCATAATATGCCGTATCCTGAGACAGACATTTAATAGGGGCCATCCACAATGTTATTAAAAGTACAAGAACATAGGGACAAGCGCCAATCAACAGGGATGAAGTGCGTTTAGAAAAAATAGAAGTTTGCATAATCGGATTTTATTTAGATGAATAACGGTTTATATTATCATAGCAGAATTTGATTCTCAAAATGGGGGTTCTAAAAGCGAGCGATTCCTGATGGTAAGAGGGTATTTTTCTTGACGGATTTAGAAGTAATTTAAATATATCAAATTAACGGTAGTTTTATTACTCTGTTGACGCCATGTATGAAAATTGTTAATATTTATCTTCGGGAGTACCCATTATTTGCAAGCCGTTTCACTTCTATTCAGAGTTTGGCATCAGATTTAATCATGATTTCATTCTCCGCAACACCCTCTCCATACTCCTCCCCTTCGCCAACTCGTCGACCAGCTTATCGAGATACCTGATTTGTCGGGTTAATGGATTTTGAATCTCCTCAATTCTATAGCCACAGATGACTCCTTTGATAAGATGTGCAAGAGGATTTATTTAGCGCCGGTAAAAAATTCTTTGAAACTGACTTTCTTCTGAATAAAATATTCTATACTCTTTTCATCATAACCGGTTAGCCATCTGATCACTTGATGAAGTTCTTCCCTGGATCTGCCCTTCTTCTCCAATTTAGCCAGATAGTGAGGATAAACTGATGAAAAGGTTATGGAGGCTATGCGCGCATCGTGTTCGGGCGTTGTCTTCATTCACCGATGATATTTTGAATTAACTGATCAGCTTATTTATTGCAAAAATTATAATTGATTAATGCATTTCGCCTGATCAGCAATTTTTAGAGCTAATGAAACCAAACACTTAATCTTTTTTATGAATTTCCAATATGAATCCTGACTCCACCTTGAGGGCCGATTGATTGCCCACCATAATGTAGCCACAAATAACATTCGAACGGATAACCGGATATTGAACAGCACCGGGATTCACCACTACAACGGTGAAGGAATCAGGTAAAAATTTGGGGCTCCAATTATTCGCATCTTCCCAGCGGTCGCTTACCAGTCCTGTCCAGTATATGGTATCAGGCCTGGCAGTGACGGTAAGGCTGCCGCAAGGACCCGCACCACTGCAAGAACCCTCGCCTCTTAAAAAATAAGTCTTTAATAAATTCCGCGAAACGATAATAGTATCTCCGCTGCCAATCTGACCCATGCCGCAAGTTGAATCATACCAATACCAGTTAGTTGCGCCATTCAGATTACCGGAAACCCTTGCCAGTATTAAATCTGATGAGCCTGCGGGCCCATTGCCAACAATGCTTATTTGGGGCAGATCTGCATTTCCGGTCTTGATGGATAGTTTGGAAATCCTCCCTGCGGTCTTGCCCGCAACCTGGGTGAATGCGCCGCCAATGATGATGGTACTATCGCCTACTATAGACGCAGTATAAACAGTACCATTGGTACCGCTACAGTTCGATATGCCTGAAATTAATTTGCCATATGGAGTCAGAAGAGCAGTGCGGTTCACTGTTATTCCATTTACAGAAACAAAGTCACCGGCGGCTACAACATTACCATCGGGCAAACAACTGATATGTCTCACATTACCACTCATGCCCGTTCCAACTTGGAATGTCGTATCTCTTGATCCGTCGGGCATCAACCGAATAAAACGATTGGCAGATACTCCATTAAAAGAAGTGAAACTGCCGCCCACTAATATTTTTCCATCGGGTTGAAGACAGATGGAAATCACATTGCCACTTGAAAATCCGCTTCCCGTATTAAAGGAAGTGTCTCTGGAGCCATCAGCATGTAAACGGATTATTTTTGAAGCGGAAACTCCATTATATAGAGTGAATGTCCCGCCAAGGAGTATTTTTCCGTCCGGCTGCACTACGATGGCATCAGCAATGGTACCCATGGTAAGCCCGGTACCTCCGGGATTGAATTGAAGATCTCTTTGACCGTTGGATAATATCCTGATAGGTTGCGTGACAGCCTGACCCTGATATTGAGAAAAAAAGCCTGCTACAATAATGCTACCATCAGATGTGATGTCCATGGACAATACTTCATTGTTCAGGCCTGTTCCCGATTTGAAACTCGTATCAACAGAACCATCGGGCATCAGACGAATGATATTACCGGCGGCAGTGCTGTTATAAAAACTAAATGCACCCCCAGCCACAATTTTGCCGGTGGACATGGACTTCAACTTATTGATACGGGTATCTACGCCAGTACCTGCATTGAATGTAGAGTCACGCCTTCCATTAGGCAGTATCCGGATGATTCCCTTTGAGGCATAGCCATTGAAGGTAGTAAAGCTGCCTCCCAGTAAGATGTTGCCATCTTGTTGAGTATGGCTGCTGAAAATAGTATTCGAAGCGCCCGTTCCGCCGGGGAAGCTGCTGTCTGCCTGAAGTTGCTGCGCGACCACCGTGTTGGTCATATTAGCCGATAACAAATAGCAGAAGGCTATTAGCTTAAAAGAGAATCTCATACCCGTGAAGTTACCGCTTTAGGATAAAAATATTTTTTTACCTATAAGGCGGTTGCAGTTTTGCACAAGATAGCCTCTTAAACCTATTGAACATCTTAAACTTTTTAAACATTTAAAAAGGCCTTTCCACAAAAATCACTTTCAGAATGTTGTTTTCCATCAGTATATAATCATCCGACTCCACTACCCCATCTCCGGTCAGATCGGTATTCAAATAACCGAACAAAATAGAGAAGATATCGTTTTCCATATTCACATAGTCTCCAGACTCAATCACCCCATCCTGATTGACATCACCGCTCCAAAGCGCAAATTTGCCTGCGCCCACATTTACCATATTGTCGCCATATGCCATTGAAGCGGAGGTGGTGAAATCATAGGTGACTTGTGTTCCCATCATAACAGGCTCCGCGCTCCAAGTCTCCAAGGCATTACGATGTTTGATGACGATATAATGTTCGCCGCTAATAGCGGGAATATTAACGGTAGCACTTCCATCATATTGCAGAATTGTCTTCACCGGAATACCAATGAGCGCACCGGTTTGACCATCATGAATTTCCACCGTTATGGTATCAGTCTGCAAGGGATTGCTTCCGGAAATACCTGAATAAAGCAAGGCCGGACGCATATAATTGGCATTTACATAATATCCCTGTATGAAAGCTCTGAGATTTACCAAAGTAAGACATGTCTTGACGTGCACATTGAATGAAGCAGTATCATTTTCGCATAAATCCCGAGATACTATGTACACAATTTGCCCATTACCTGAACTTAAAGCACTCAAATTGCCAGATTGCCCATTTATTGTCAAAGTTGAGGTGTCTGTTGTTTTCCAGAAACCACCCATTTCTCCCGAACTGAAATAGGTTGCTGTATTTCCGACACAAACAGTATCCGGACCCACAATATCTCCCGCATCAGGTTTTGGAATGACATTGACCGTAATGCTGTCTATACAACTGACCGTTCCAATACTGACGGTTACATGATACTTACTGGTATGTTCAGGGGTAACGTTAATAGAGGAAGTGGAAGCTCCGTTTGACCATAGATATCCTGAATAACCCGAAGCTGCCTGCAGGATAACCGTTTCTCCACAAGTTGTAACGGTATCCTGAACCAAGATGGCTGGAATTGGAATATAAATGGAAAGCTGCAAAATGGCAATGCTATCACAACCGGACCCATTTGTGAAGCCTGACTGAGTATATGTACCGCTCTGCCGATAGGTTTTACCATTCCAACTAATACTGTCACAGGCCGAAAGTAATGCGATTGACTGGCTGTTTTTGCCTACCACCAAATTTAAAAACGCAGTTGAATCACATCCTGCTGAATTCACAAAACCTGTTTTCTTATAGGTTCCGCTTTGGGTATAGGTCTTTCCATTCCAATAGTAGGAACTACAAGTATGAACAGATATAGTAGATGAAGTACCATTAATTATGGTCAATACAAGATAGAGTGTGGAATCACATCCTACAGCATTAACTGTATTGAATGTGTAAGTCCCTGATTGGGTATAGGTATTACCATGCCAAGTCAGGCGATTACATGAAGTCACATTCTCATAATATGGTGCTGAAGAGTATTTCACAGTTAATTGCAAATATGCGGTTGAATCACATCCTGCAGCGTTGGCGCCTCTCCACGAATAAGTCCCGCTCTGGGTATAGATTTGACCGTTCCAACTATATGTATCACAGGATACTACTGATTCATAAGATGATGTAGAGGCCTTGATTTGCAAATTAAGCCAGGCAACACTGTCACAACCTACCGAGTTAGTGCCCTTCCAGGAGTAGGTTCCGCTTTGGGTATAGCTTTTTCCATTCCATGTATAAGAGTCACAGGCTTGGATGTTAGTGACAGAGAATGTGCTTCGTACTTTAAGAATCAGATAAATTAAACTATCGCAGCCGATGGAATTAGTAGCGATATGACTATAGGTGCCCGATTGGGTATATACATTGCCGTGCCAGCTTAACTGGTTACAGGCGAATACGATTTCATATTCCGGCTCGGAAGAATATTTGACAGTAAGATTCAAATAGGCGGTGGAAGTGCATCCGTAGATATTCGTTCCGTTCCATGTGTAATTACCGGACTCCATATAAGTCATTCCATGCCATACAAAACTATCACAGGCGATGAAAGTATCAAAAAGGGTATCCTGTAAATTGATATGAAGATTGACTTTTACCAAGGAATCACATCCGGCAACACTATTCAGCATTACCTGAAAACTGCCTTTTTCTGTAAACACCTGATTACCTATTCGTAAACTATCTCCTTTACAGATGGAATAGGCGGCATTGGTCCTTATTATGAAATTATCAATGGACCAAGACTCATTGCAGAGATCTTCTCCATCCCACTGATTAATACCAAATGAAATATCATCCGAGCTATGAGGCACCTTAAGGCGTAATTTGTATGCCTTTGTGCCATATCCGGCACAATAGCTGGGATAATCTCCAAGATATATCAGATCAGGATATGAGGAAGAATACCAATATCCAAAATAATAGGTTCCCAGAACCTGTCCGCCTATATTCATTTGAAAAGGTTCATGCGAATCCCAGCTATCATGAAGAAAAAGATCGAATTCCACTTCCACGCTGTCATGAGACGGAAGGTTGGTTTGCTGATAGGTTATATTCTGGTTATTAAATGGACCCAATACCGTTGAGCCGTTAAAACCGAATCTGCTGCTATGGCTCCATCCGCCGCTGTTATTTTCAAAATCATTGCTAAAAATAGTTGGCTGACCCAGTTGCGTGACGGAAGATTGATTGATGGTAAGATGCAAAATATCCAAACTGTCGCAACCCTCTGTATTAGTAAGAGTATTAGTATAGGTGCCCGACTGGGTATAGGTTATACCGTTCCATGTATACTCATCACAAACTATGATATCAGTTTCATTAAGAGACTTTTGACGGACATCAATATTGACAGAGCTTGTACAACTGCTGATACCATTGCTTACTATAACTTGATAGACCGTATCCCGATCAGGAGAAACCATAATGGAAGAAGTGGTATCTCCGGTTGACCAGAGATAGGTTTTAGGGTAACTATTTTCCCTTTGATTAGTAATTGAATACCCTATATTAAATCCATAGCTTTCGACACTGCCCAGACCATAAGCTATTCCAACAAAAGAGGAATCGCAAGTAACAGTTGCAGGTACAAAATCTGCATTCCAACTCTTTACCACTATAACATAGTTGCTATCCTGTAGGTGACTCCTTACATGGCTATAGCTACTTTGATCATCAATTTTTAAAGAAGCTAAGCCATTTTTATGAACTATAATTGAAACGACGTTTGAAGATATTGTAGAAATACTACTTCTTAATCTAATAAATTCAGCCCGCTTAATTGCATTATTGATGGGGGTAAGATAAATCATCTCGGGATCGCCGCCATTGGAACCATTAAGACATTGCCCACCTGTCATGAATTGTGCAACCATAATCGGCTTATCAGCTTCAAATAATTGTGGCTGATTCATACCCAATGCCAAATCTCCCGGAAAAATATAGTGAGTCCTGTCTAGAGACAATTGAGAACTAGGTACAATTTCTCCGTTTCTTCTGAGTACGGTATTGGTATCCTTTATTATGACTTTATAAGAATTTGTCATGAAATTAGAAGGTACATTACCGCTTGAAGTGGGTACGGTTAAATAACGCTTACCCCATATTCCTGTATGAAGGGATTGTTGTTGATCGCTATCGCCTCCTCCTGAACCACAGGGCTGAGGATTACTGGTCCTGCTACTTCCGGCAAAAACAGCAATCGGATTTGGGATACCATCGGAATTAGTTAAAGACTCAAATTTTGTACCGGTAAGATCATTTTTAATATTTTGATTATTATTCTTTGCAAGGATCTGATAAACCTCGCCTGCATTCAGGATAATATCATAAGGTTGACCTGCACTCATTCCGGGGTCACTATTGAATACACCCTTTGTATTCTTAGAGGGTGTTATTCTAATCTTTGTATTATCCTTATCAGCTATGACATAAGCCCATGAATAACAATTATCAGCATAAGTCTGTTTGCTATTGGCAGTGATATATTCCTCGCCCCATGAGTCAACAGGACTTAACATGGTAGCTCCCGAATTAGTAGCAATATAAATGTGGCTGAATGCAGCAATAGGATTATCGGATTCAATTAATATACCTCTTTTAAACTTGCCTTCTCCTCCGCAAGGATAAGTTGAATTGGGTGGTAATGCTCCGCATGGAAGATTGTACAACCTGGAATCCAATGGTGCTATTTTAGGGATTTCGCCGGAAGCAACTAAAGAATTAGGTCCCATATTAAATGACCTCCAAAGAATTCGGCTATTCAAAGTGTTATTCCAAAGATATACTTTTACAGAAGCGGGGAGCTGAGAGGTCCTGAAATACAATTGCATATCTTGGGTGTTTGAACCATCCTCAATCTGCTGATGATGCCCATATCCTGTCCAGAAACGCTTACCCATATTGGATGATGAACCTGATGAACCAGATAGGGATAATTGCATTGAATTGCCGGCGCAAAGAAAGCTGTCCTGCTTGATAATGGTGGCATCCATGATACTCACAAAGACGCTGTCTGTTACTGAGCATGGACCCTCTGTGACAGTGCAATAATACCAGCCGGTTGTATAAGCTTGTGTGAATTGTCCCATTGAACCATTGCTCCATGTATATCCATCATAGCCCTCTCCTGCATCGAGTAGATATGATTTGCCACAGTGTATGATACTGTCCATTTGAAAAAGGCTGACATTAAGTGTGGATATAGTTAGATGCAAAATTGAAATGCTGTCACATCCAATTGAAGTAGAACCAACCCAGGTATAAGAACCGGATTGAGTATAGGTTTGACCATTCCATTGAAAACTATCGCATGAGGCTACCGTATCAATAAAATAATAAGTCGGATGAATGGTTAAAAATAACAATGAAATATCGCATTCGGTACCTTCCGAACCTTCCCAACTATAAGTACCGGACTGAGTATAGGTTTGACCATTCCAGGAATAGGTTCCACATGCTGTAACTGTATCAAAAGAGCCGGATGTAGGAATAACGTTTAAAAATACCGTATCTGCACAGGTCTGAATACCATTGCTTACTATTACCGAATAATTTACATTCTCGGTTATTAATACAGTGATGGAGGAAGTGGTATCTCCGGTAGACCATAAGTAATTGTTGGTATGATGCAGGGTGTAACTGAAGTTATCGATCGACCAGGATTCATCACAAAGATCCTGACCATTTGCCTGGGATATACTGAACAAGAAATTATCTTCGGTATGTGGTAACTTTATTTTTGCATGAAATTTATAAAAATCTGCCCATCCGCCCCAACATAAAGTCGGAACCAGACCAATGGACATAAATCGACTATCTGAACTCGTAGAAGTATTTAATGCAAAATAGGCGGTAGCTACAATATTATTATCAATACGAAACTCGAAAGGTTCGTCGTAATCCCATGAATCATGAGGATAAAAGTCAAACTCGATGGTCAGTGAATCATGAGGGCTCAGATTGACTGAAGAAAAACTAATGGTCTCATTTGAATATGGACCCATAATAGTACTGCCATCAAAATAATGAGTCTTTCCGTTAATCCAGGCTGAGACATTACCATCATCAAAATTTTGCAAATAATAACTTGTGTCCTTAAGTGCTGAAGCCTCTAAAACCATGGTAGTTCCGGCACAAACCGTACTATCCCCTATTAGAATTTTTTTGAGATGAAGAATAACCATCGAGTCGCAACCCGATGCATTAGTAAAGATCGCAGTATAATTACCAGATTCATTATATGAAACACCATTGAGAAGATAGAATTCGGAAGAACAAATAGTGGCATTTATTTCAATAATGTCTGGCTGACCTACGGTCAAATTTAATATCACTAAACTGTCACATCCCGTACTAGCGATAAAATTGGCCGAATAAGTTCCTGAAGTTGAATAGTTTGTCCCGTTAAAATAATATGTTGCCGGGGCGCAAATGGACTCATTGAGTACAACTTCGCCGGGGTAATTGACTGTTAAATTAAGAACAACTCTGTAATCACAACCCGATCCATCTAAATAAATATCGCTGGTATAGGACCCTGATTCACTATAATTATATCCTGTGTAAGGGTCATAATAAGTTTCAGGATTACAAATGCTTGCGTTAACCGTATTAATAATGGGTTCCTGATTTGATAAGTGTAATATAACTGTGCTGTCACAACCTTCGGGAGTTAACAAGTTTATATAATAGTCTCCTGGCCAAAAGAATGATTCCCAGCCAACTTCATAGCTAACCTCGCGACACTTAGTGATATAAATTTCATTGATGATCGGCTCTTTGTTAGTCAAATGCAGAATAACTGTGCTGTCACAACCTAAACTATTGATGAAAATAAATGTATAATCTCCGGGTTCATAATAATAGTTTTCATTAAAATAAAATGATGATTCTCGACACTTAGTGATATTTATATCAACAGGAGCGCTTGGTTGATTGACTGTCAAGTTCAAGACGATTATATTATCACATCCTGAGTCGTTAACAAATGTACCAGTATAGGTTCCTGAGCTGTTATATGTTTCGCCCGTATATTCAAAATAATAACTACTAGGATAACATATACTTACATCAACGGTATTTATAATTGGCTCCCGATTTGATAAATGGAGAATAACCGTACTGTCGCAGCCGCGTATATTTGAAATTTTGATTGTATAGGTGCCTGGATCAGTGTAGTCTATACCTTGGTAACTAAATATTGCTTCGCGACATTTTGTCACAAATATATTAGTATCGCTGCTGTGCTCATTAACTGTCAAATGCAGAATGACAAGACTGTCACAATCCAAGACATTTTTTAATAGAGCACTATAAGTACCTGAGATGTTATATTCAATTCCATTCAAAACAAATATTGAAGGAGAACAAATTACCTCATTAAGAATAGTAGTATCAGGTATAATTACTTTTAAATTCATCCGAACCAATGAGTCGCAGTCACCACTGTTGGTAAGCGATAGTTCATATAAGCCGGTGGTCTTTACCCACTGATTTCCGAATTCAATGGAATCTCCCTGACAAATCACCGTTACGGGATTAGTTTGAATTTTAAAGTTGTCAATAGACCATGACTGACTACAATCGCTCCAACTACCCCATTGGTTTATTGAAAAATCAATAGTAGACGCTAAATGAGGTTGTTTATATTTTACATGATATTTCCTGGAGGACGCCCAGTATTCGCATCTCGCCGGATAGGAGCCCTCAAAAGTGAAGCCGGGATAGGAGGAAGCATACCAAGATCCAAAATTATAGGTACCGAGAACGTCGTTACCCAAGCTTATTTGAAGTGCCTGTTCTCCGGGATACCAATAATCGTGTATATATAGATCAAACTCTATTTCCACACTATCATGAGGAGGGAGATTCTCTTTGTGGAAAGCAGCATTAAAATTACTAAATGGACCTAGTAATCTAGTCCCTCCAAAGGAAAACCGCTCATTCGTATTCCAGCCCTCGCTATTTTTTTGAAAATCATTAAAATAGTTGAACTGACCCAAATTGTTTGTATCGATATTACCAGTATGTATGATATTGCTTTGAGAGTAACATCCATTCCTGAAATATACCCTGGCTTTATAATCACCGCCTCTGGCAGGACGATAAACGGCCGTATCTATTCCATAATGGAAATACCGCATGATCCGGTGATTGTGATTGTCAGAAACAAATATTTTCCCGTCAGGTGCAACATCTATTCCTTCGGGATGATAAAGCTGTGAGGTGGAGCCGCCTGGGCCATTGCCACCTAATACTACTTCTCCCCTTTCTGAACCTTTCACCCATCTAACCACCCTGTGGTTGTGATTATCAGAAATGTATAAAGCGCCTGATGCATCAATACTGATTCCTACGGGGTAATATAATTGATACAACTCTCCTCCAGAACCATTGCCTCCGGCAACGACTTCACCCGAAGGTGCTCCCGGCCACCAGCGCATCACACGATGATTATACTGGTCCGTGATATACATCCATCCCTCGGCATCCATCACCATCTGTGAAGGACGATTTAGCTGATTCAGACCGCCACCCGCTCCGTTACCCCCGGCAACCGTTACACCATAGCTAGCTCCAGCCGACCAACGTTGTATACGATGATTGTAGTGATCTACTACATAGATGTTTTTCATCGCATCCACCCAAACATCAGTAGGACCATTTAGACTTACAGAATCATTTCCTGCCATGAAACTTCCCGCAACCAATACACCATAATCTGCACCCGCATCATATCGCATCACACGATGGTTGTTATGATCAGCCACATATACCGACCCTTCACTGCTCACATAAATGCCCAATGGGGTGTTGAGTTGGTTTGCCAGATATCCTGCTCCGCCCATGCCTGCTACAGTTGTGGTAATTCCAGTTTCAAGATCTTTCTTCCATACTCGGTGCTGATTAGATTGAGCCACATAGAGGTCTTTACCTGAACGGCTTAAAAACAAATCGTTAGGATGAGTATAGGCATACTGTTCCACATCTCCGATGGGTTCATATACATACTGATTCTGGAATACGTTCTCTTCGTCGAGCATCCAATGCACCGCTACTGCATTACTGTCCAGGTTGCCATTCAGCTGCAAGGACGTAACTCCATCCGCACAATTTCCCGTAGAACTGATGCTTACCGGAGGAACATCATACAACTCATACACCCTTGAAAAAGCCTTACATCCTTGAACATTCTCGACCTCCAGCTGATATCGACCCGGCTCCGTCACCATCAAAGTATTATTTGAAGAACCGGCAATCAGTTGGCTGTCCTTATACCAACGATATTGATAGCTTGCGTCATACACGCTGCTCAACAATGAGCTATCGCCAAAACATAACAAATTTCCCTTACTCGATTGCAAATCCACAACAGGATTTGTCACCACTGCCGATCCTTGAACGGTTGCTCTGCAACCTCCATAAGTAATCACCTGAGCAGTGTAAGTGCCGGCAGAATTAGGACTGAAACTCTTCCCTGATAAATTTTCGGGAGTGAACAAAACAATCCTGCCCCTGCCACCCTCAGATACATAGAGTCTTCCGATGTGGTCTACACGAACACCTAAAGGATGGTTCAGCTGCCCCGGTGCATTTCCATAACCGAATACCCCCGCAATCTGATCGCCGCGAGAAGCCCCTGCACCCCAGCGCATAATACGATGATTCCCATTGTCACTGATGTACAAACTACCGGATCGATCAACAGAAATATCCCAAGGCCTATTGAGTTGATTCATGGAAACACCGGCTCCGTTTCCGCCTGCAACAGTTACTCCTGATGAAGCTCCGGGGGACCACCTTTGAATACGATGATTATAATGGTCGGCTATGTACATAGTACCATTGTTGGTCATAAATATTCCTGCGGGTCCATTTAACTGATTAGAAGCGCTACCGGCGATATTATTTCCGGCCACCATCACTCCCCTTATGGCACCAGGATCCCAGCGCATCACCCTGTGATTGCCATGATCAGATACAAAAACTTGCTTGAGTCCATTTACCCAAATACCATGAGGCGTATTCAGCTGACCAAGTCCACCTCCTTGTCCATTGCCACCGGCAACAAGCATACCAATGGGAGAACCTTCCAGCCACTTCACTACCCGGTGGTTTTCGCGATCAGTTATATATATGCCGCCGGCTTCATCTACAACAACAAAAGTCGGTCGGTTTAACTGATGTAACCCATTACCGCGTCCATTACCGCCGGCAACTACAATACCTTGTGTAGCGCCACGGGGCCACTTCACTACTCGGTCGTTTTCAGAATCTGCGATATAGGTATTACCCGAAGCATCCACATGAATGCCGGCAGGACCATTCATATTGATAGCAACAGGAATTCCATAATCATAGGTAGCTTCCTGACTTTGGACCTTTAAGCCATCTCGATACCACTCAACAACGGCCACATTCGAGTCAGCAGTTTCTACATATAATGAATCGCTTAAACACCCTCCTGTGGAGGAAAGACTTACATTAGGAAGACCGCGCATCAATAATTCAGAGGAGAAAAATACACAACCATTACTGTCGCTTACTTTTATACGATAAGCACCTGGTTCTGTTACAGTGAACTGAGGACCAGAAAAACCCGGAATATCTTCTCCGTTCTTTTGCCATTGATAAATCAACCCGGTTTGCTGTACAACACTTAATGTACTCGTATCTCCGGGGCACACTTCCAGGTGATGAGAGCTACTAACTGATGTGGAAGGATTAAAAATTGTCAACTGATTACTCGTGGTTGCACAACTATTGCTGCGTGTGGCAATAACCGAATAGTTTCCGGAAAGTATCGCTACCAATGAATCCTGTTGAAGTATGCCCGGCTCAAATCGACGAATGCGGTGATTGCAATGGTGCTCTCCCATGAATAAGGAGCCGGAAGAACTGATGGCTAGGCCGAAAGGATGGCACCAGAACTGAAGTCCCAGGTTATCACCCTGCGGCATTCCTGAAAAATGCCGGGAGATGATATGTGCATGATGCTGAGCCACAAATACCGTACCCATTCGATCAACTGTGATCTGATAAGGGTATGGGGCATTGGCAACGATAACTGCCTGATTACTGCCGGCAGACCAGCGCAGCACATTGGCAGCATAATATTGCGACATGTAAAAATTACCCTTAATATCAAAAAACACATCTGAAGGTGCTGTACCCGTCCGATATATGCTCCCTGTTGAGGCACCGGGGTTCCAAAGCATTACGCGATTATTATTAAAATCTGCTACATAGACTCTGCTTTGGGCATCCACCCATAATCCAACAGGGTTGCTCAATTGCGATATTAAACCACCTTGTCCGTTTCCACCTGCGACAACTATACCCTGGTTTGCAGAGGAATCCCAGCGTACAACCCGATGGTTACCATAATCGGATACATATACAGAACCCGAGGCCGTCACGAATACATCAAGAGGAGAGTTCAACTGGTTAGCCGACGAACCCGCCCCATTTCCACCTGCCACAACTACCGGCTCCATGGCACCCGGATCCCAGCGCACCACTCGGTGATTGCCCGCCTCCGCAACAAACAATGACCCTGTTGACTCTTGATAATGCATCCCTGCAGGGTGATAACTCGCTTGTGACCAGGTTGCAGCGGAAGCATAAGAGAGAGGCTTGGATTTGATTAATGTAGATCCATTAAACCAATCAAAACGAACAATATCAGTTGCATTTGATTCAATATTTAAGGTAGACCCCTCACAACTATTTTCCCCACTCAATTCATTTTGCATCATCTCTACTATATATTCTACAATCGAATCGCAACCGTTTATTGTCTGGTAATTGAATAAATAAACACCGGCTGAATCAATCGTTTGTCCGTTCACAGTCAATTGTTCACCTTCACATAATACCTTATTGAATCGTGTGGTATCTGCAGATTGATGGATGATAAGATTTAATATTGTCAAACTGTCGCAGCCGTTTGCGGTTAGTCCGGTCCAGGTATAAACTCCGGATTGTGTATATGATTGGCCATTCCAGTAAAAATTATCACAAGCTGTTATTTGTTCATTAATGATAGCGGGTTGATTTACATAAATTGTAATACTATCGGAACAACTGTTAATTCCGTCAGATAATAGCACTTGATAAGTTGTTGTTACTGGGGGTATAACAGAAATGGAAGGGGTTGTTTCGCCGGTAGACCAGAGGTAGCTCAAGCTATTTTCATTAATATTAAGACTTATTCCGGTATTGTAGGCGTATTCCATCATTGCCAAGGTAGCAAGGGTATCAGATGATTTATACCAGAATTCAATTGTCATGTTATTTACCGGAAGGGACATTGAATACCTTGAATAGGCATCAATGCCATTAAAATAAACACCAGATCCAAATTTTCCTACAGCATAAAATGCCCCCCCGAATAAATTACCGGTGCCCCCATTTACCTGATTGATTATTTGACCGGGGGTCGGTGTATCAAAATTAAAAAGTGCGATAGTGTTTTCGTCTTTGGATAAGGGTGAGCCCGAAAGATAGTGTCCCGTAATTTCGGAGGATGTTCTTATCGTATTTGATATCCTTAATTCATCTATTGAACCATTGAAATTTGGAACAGGGCTGCAAGAAACACAGGCCTGGGTGGCGCCCAGCAAAATACTATTCCATATATATGGATTATTTTCAAAACTTGAAGTCGCTATCAAGTTACCATCAAAATAAAACTTGCCTTGAAGACCTGATTTCGTGAGGGCCAAGTAATGCCATCGAGTTGTATCATTTATCCTGGCAATGGAGGGATTGAGATACATTACACCAACTGTAGGGGTTCTTGCTACAGATTTGACATCTAGTACAATATTATTTTCGGAACAAAGAGATGTGTCGGAGTTTTCAATTGAGGCATTAATCAAACTTACAAACACACTATCCTTATCGATACATGTTCCTTGAGAAACGATACATTTATACCAACCTGTTGATGTAACATTGATAGATGAGGTGGTGTCGCCCGTATTCCAACTATAGCTATCATTTCCACCACCTGCATCAAGTAGATAAGTGGCTCCGCAGATACGAACGCTGTCTTGAGTAAATAAATCCAACTCTGTGGGGCAAGGATTACCATTAAAAAGTTGTGTTATTTCACTTGGAGTCAACACTCTGTTCCAAAAACCAATGTCATCCAATTGACCGTTAAAATCATTATATGGATAGCCCGAATACCAGCCTCCTCCAATTTTAATAGGATTCCCCGAATTAATATTGGGTGATGGCGCGCCATAGTTTGCATAAGAACAAATTTCAGTTAGCTGAATACCGTCCTTGTATGTAATTACATCAGTTAAATCTTGTGCATTAGTCGGAATTATTATGACTGCATGGTGCCAATTAGAATCAATAGTTCCTTCTGCATTCCTATTAATCAAAGTACCGGCGTTAGTCAAAGAGGGCCCATAGCAAGGACCGGTTGTTTGTGCCGAATAATGATTTAAATACGCGCCAAAATATCCTCCCCATGCTGTACTTCCATAGGAAATCGTCTGCATCATGTAATTTTGCGTGGATTTATACCAAAATGAAAGCGTTATTCCGGTACCAACAGGTCCCGCATTATTTGTGAGAATATGTGTGCTACCATCAAATGAGTATGCAGAGTTATTTACCCCATATCGATCATAAACCAATATTGCACCATTATTATTGCCATGATTCCCATTGCCGCTTTCATCATTGGCATTACCATTAAATGGATACCAAGCTACCAGGCCATTGGTAGGAAGATAAGCCGGGATAGTCTGGGATTTAGAAAACGCAAATAGCAATATGAAGGTGCTGAGAAGGAAAGGCCTTTTCATGAAGTAAAGATTATCTATATTAAAAATCAATGCTGCGGTAAACAGGTCAGCTCAAAAGGTAACCCGGATCTAGCAGTTTTTAAATGTGGAGAGAGGGTGGCCAAAGATACTTAATGAAGTCAAATAGTATGATTTTAAAATGAAATCGAGATTGAAGAATTTAGTTTAAATCATAAGCACGATGCAAATCGCACAGGAATATGCTTGTTGCATATGCGGGTATGGAATAATCCTAAAAATTTTTTAAACCTATTTCCGTTATTTCCAACTTTTCAGGAAAACCTCTGGAACCTCTGAAACCTCTGAAACATTTAAAAAGGCCTCTCCACAAAAATCACCCGCTGAATACTATTCTCCATCAGAAAATAATCACCCATGCACCCCACAATATCCACTCCCAACCTTCGCTTTATTCTTACATCGACTCCCCTTTTTCGTTATCGCCCCGCAACGCGCCGCGCCGACAGAAGATTTTGCTGTTTTACGTGATATATTCATACCGCTTCCACTTCTTTTTGAATGACTCCAGTACCAATCACGGTTGCCCATTCGACCTTCCAACAGATTCTCCTCTTCATCCGGCAACAAGGGAAAAAAATCAATGCCGGTAAATTTTTCAAGACTATCCACGCTGACTACAAAACGCGTAAGCGACTCCTGCGATTCCGCATTGGGCATTAGAAAAGCAATTGCTTTTCTTTTTTCCGACCGATAATCTAAAACGGCTTTATAAAAATAACGCGGTACGGCAACCTTGTTGGGACCAATTGCCGACAGACCCGCACTCAGTACAGGTCCTGTCACCACATAGACCGCCCCATACTGCTCCGCCCAGTCCCTGACCTGCTCTTCGAGCTCCTCCCAGATGCCTCTGTTGAAAGTCGGCTCCTGTGGTGATATGTTACTGTAATAAAAAGACTCCTGCATCGACCTGGCAGACCAGCACATATCCGCTGCCGGCGCGAGATGCCCTCGATCGTAGTTGCTGTGGAGATAATCCGTATGTGTCGCTGTGGCTGTTTTGACTTTGGGATCCTCCAAAAAACGATTGTTCCGTTTAACTACAGGCCTGGTTTCCTCAGATGTAAGTTCATACGCCACCCAATTGGCCTGCTCATACTCCTCGTTATAACTGAAGCTGAAGGCAGAGTGCCGTAAGGCCGACTCGCCCTTACGCAATCGGGGTATTTCCAGATTGGAAATGGAAGTTTGTGCATGGGTCAGATTAAACCCAAGGAAAACAAGAAATAGCAAAAAAACATTCGGCATTCTTACCATTTGAAAAATCGTCTGATGTAATGGATGTCATGCTAAAATTAGGATGAATTTTTCCTTTAGGTAAAGTCGACTCCATAAATTTTGATAAATAAATTGAATATTTTTATTCTTACAACAAACCAATGAGGATATTCTAATGAAAACATTCCTTCAGCAATCCGTCAATATGCTTTTACGGATAAGGATTCAAGCCAATGGGAATATGGCTGAAATTGATTTCGGACTGGAGGATATTCAATACAGCGATCCTGCCTACCGACACCTGTTTGAAAGTAAAAAAATACATGTTCCGATACATATAATCGAAGGTCTAATTGAATATCTAAAACATGGAAATCCCTTTAATTATCCATATCGCGTCGAATTCAGGGATGTTGACAAAAGTTATCTTATTTTTTTTTACTACGGTGAGAAAATGATTTTCCGCAGTTTCAATAGAATAAATTCAAGAGTTGAAGAGTTTGAATTTGATGATATGGATAAGATGCGGTTGGCTCTTGTTCTTTCCTCGGCCTTGTCATGATGATTTATATAAATGGGGGTGTCCATTTAATTTATTTACCTTGCTTTAATTTGTCCGGTCCCTTAATTGTCAAAACAATAAATCATGCCACAGGCCTAGTCGAAATGATTGAATCCACAGATTATCTGAGTGTGGAAACAGATGTGCTGGCAATCCTGTTCGGCTATTATGCGAGCGACCTGACAGGCGATGGTGTGGTGGAATCGGAGGACTATAAATTGATAGAGAACAATGTCCTGAAAATCATTTTTGTATCGAGACCTTGATGATATTAAATGTGTAAGCTTTTCGCTTTCATCAATTGAATATTTTCATACCTTAGTTCAAATAATATTATTTTCCTTATGAAAAAGAAAGCCAACATTTCCAGCAACTACGTCATCTGGGTTGATCAGAAAAAAGCCATTATTTCATCCGTTGATTCAAACGGATCGGTGAGTACCGAAACCATTAAGTCTGATGTCCAATTTCAGGTACGCTTCAAGGGAGAAACCAGCAGTAGTACCAGATTGTTTAGTACAACGGTTGACAATCAAAAGCATGCTCAAAATCGTCACCACAATCAACTGTTGGCCTATCTGAAGGAAGTTGAAAAACGCATAACAAAAGCAGCTACCATCATCATTCTCGGACCGGCAGATACCAAATATGAGCTACACAAGGTCTTAGAGAAAAAGAAAGCGCTACAGTCGACCAATGTAGAAATCAAGACTGCAGATAAGATGAAGCCCACAGAGGTTAGCGCCTTTCTGAAGGCGCGATTTGTAAAATGATTCCCGCGGATAATTGCTTTAATTAATATTCTGCCAGCAGGCGTTCTGGTAAAAAAAGCGACAGCCGTAAAAGGAATGGACTATGCCTTGTTCTTGGCTTGGAGGGAACTAAGACTTATTTTTTGATACATCTTTCCCATGACCTGCAAATGAGGGGCCGTCAGAATGGCAATACCAATAAATATTTGCAGGATAAAAGAGGGCGTGTTTTCGTTGAAACGCATAAGGTACATGATCAACCCAATGAATGCCAGTGCGGCAATGGTAAGCGGAATGCTTTTGCCGATAAGCACAATCCAACTTAATTGCTGATCCTCTTTTTGAGAAAGATGATATCGGATGTTTTCTAAAGAGTGTAGAGAGTGCCATAATCCGAAATAAAAAGCGAAGGAAATCATCAGGGGAAGTTTGATTAACAAGAGCAGAATCAGAATCATTTTCACAAAAGAGGAGAAGCTAATCAGATCTTGACTATCATGTCCTGTCTTAAGAAAATAAATGAAAATACCGCTGGCGGCAATGATGGCACTGCCGAAAATTAGCTCCTTGGAAAATCGATTGATAAAATCGAGGTAATCGCTATTCTGAAGTTCGGGAAACTGGATCAAAATCAATTTTACTTCCTCGAAATGTGATAGAAGCAAAATGAGTAGGATGAAGATGCCATAGCAGAATTGCATATAGCTCACTGCCGGTCCAGCTTGGCCATTCACTTTTCTCAGATCGGTTTCGCCGAAATGCAAGGCCGAAAGCCCGATGAATATGATGAGGGCGATCATAGGATAGAAAAACCAGATAATTCCGAAAATGATCATCTGAAAAAAATAACCTGATAAAAAAGATAACCAGCTGAAAATGTGGTTATCGATATGCTTATTCTTTTTTTCTACCAAATGATCGAGGGCTCCATGTGGAATACCTGCCAGAAGTATGGTAGATAAAAAAATAAATACCTGTGTTTTGAAATTGATGGGATAAAAACTATGGATAACAAGAAATAGTAGCCCTGTTGCGAAAAGAGCTTTGTCAATTAGGGTATGCAAGCTTCTGTAACTAGAATTATGCATGGGTTATCTTTTATAAAAAAGCGGCGGAATGAAATAACTTGATTCCATCCCGCCGCCGATTTTATCTTATTGAAATCATTAGCTCTCGCTTCTGCTCAAACTATAGATTACCAGACCGAAACCGATCTTATTCACGGCATCACCGATGTTATAGATGACATCCATGTTCAGGCCCCCGATTCCGAGTGAATCGGCAGACATACCAAACAAGCCACCCGGTGTACCCACGATATATCCAAGCGGATAAATAGCCCAACCCACCAATACAAACCATCCAAGGGTTTTATTGGCTGCAGCTACCGCCGGTGAAGATGCTACTGCAAGCTTGGCTACATCACCGAACCAGATGAGATAAACAATATAGAAGTAAGCCAGACTACTGATGACACCCCACAGAACACTCTGGTTCTTGTAGATGGTCTCGCCGAAATAACCTGTTACCAGCATGACCACTGAAGCAAAAATCAGTTTCCACAACAATGATTTCTGTGCTCCTGCTTTTTTGGTAATGAGATAAAACTCTACACACATCAAAGGCACAGTAAGCAGCCAGTCAACATAGCGGAAAAAAGTTGGAGATTCTCCACCTGACTGAAGGTTGTAATCTCTCATGTAATAATAATGCACCGCCGCGATAAAAGTGATCAGTCCTGAAACCAATACCGAGGTGCGCCAGGATTTTTCTGTGTTGCCAATCTCAAAAAAGAAGAACACAGAGGCGGCCATCATGGCCATCGTACCGATGAAAAACGTGAATGCCACATAATTGTCACCGGCAATGGGCATGAAATTCAACAAAATCGCTTTCATTGTTTTTAGTTTTGGTTAAGAATGTTTGCGAAACAAGAGATTAAGCTAACTAATATTTTCGGTCTTTTCACCTGTACTTATTGACAACAAAGCGAAAATGTGCATTTCATACCTAACTCTTTATCTTATAGGACTTTATAAACCGTTAATGAATTCACAAAATGAAATAATTCGTTTAATAATGACAGTTAGCTGCCGATTGTATGGTACTATTTAGGATAATTATGATTCATTCTGGTTGCAATTAATCATTAATCCGGGGCGACGATGGATTAATGTTTCACTTCTTATCATCCATCATCTTCACATACTTGGCGAACGGAGCAGAGCCAAGAACATCTATCTCATCATGAAAGCCGAGGACGAAACGTCCGGGAGCTTTGAAGCTCTGCACTTTTGCAATTAACCGATATGTCTTCTTTCCGGGAACAGCCCTGCACAAGGCCGCCGCCATCGGAAAGTCATCTTTCAAGACAAGATAGGCTCGCATCGACATCTCAATTTCAATCTCTTTGTTGATGCTTTTTCCCTGAAATCCGAAACAGTCCGGAGCATGAAACTCATGTTCGTCCTCATATCTCATTTTCTTTTCCAAAACCACCACTCCGCTCATACGCTCGATGTTAAAATATTTGTTTTGTCTTGTCTTTACTTCAAAAGCTGAAACAGATTCATAATCGGTAGTGAATTTCATCGGTTCAACCAGGCGATCCCTGATACTCTCGCTGTTGGCAGAGTGATAGCCCTTGATCATAAGTTGCTTTTTCTCTACAATAGCTAGCGAAATCTGCTCAATCATTTTTGCCAAATGTGCCTTGAAAAGATGCTCGGCGCTTGCGTCCAGTTCATTTGTCTGTTTCAATTTCTGAAGTACGCTATGCGCCAATTTGCTCTGTTTGCCTGCCGACCTAACCAACCTGCTGAGATACTGGGCCTCTTGTGGTGTAAAAGGCAGATCATCTTCTCGCTCGTGTCCGTCAATAAAAAGTCTCCCATTCGCATCTTTCGATACCGAAAAACCCAGCGACTCCAGCAGGTCGATGTAGCGATACACGGTCCTGCCCGAAGTTTTGAGGAAAGATTCTATGGAGGCAATCGTTTTAGCGGGTCGCGCCTTTAAGAAGTTAATGAGCTGGAAGATTCGATAAATCCTGTTTTGATTAAACATGATTCTTGCAAATATTTTTGTCAAATTAGGTCAGAACCGCCAATATTCAAGTATTTTGACCTTATTTGTCAAAACAGTTTATTTTCTTTGTTCCGGGTTCGTTTTTGATTCATCCCTTGATCACTGAAAAGCTGTTACCATGAAAGCGCAGCTATCGCCGTTACATTTCAACCTGTAAGATAGCTGTCTGTTTCCCCCGGTTGGAGAGGCATTGGCATCGCCATCACGGTATACCGGAAAATGACGGATCAGTCTGTTTCCCCTTATGAATATCGAGTCATGTCCCATGTAACCCTTGAACAGTTCATTGTCCATATCTGGTGACGGAAACCTAATCTCGCGTAATCCATCATCGCTTTGATCACAGACAAAAACATTACCATAGCTTCCGCTGCCCGCCGAAATGCTGATCACATAAATCTCGGGCCTTCCGTTTTCATCCAGGTCCGAATAATAAGCATTCGTTACCTCTCCATCGATGTCTGTTTCATAACGGTGATTGTCGGAGCATTCCAATCTTAATTTTCGAATACTGCCCTCTCCGTATGCAGCAACCAACACGGTGTCTTCCCTGAAGCGAAGTGACTTACTGAAGGTTATTGCATCTTCGGAGCGTTCCTCTATCGGCGCAATATCAAAGCCATTCGTTTCCACATTTTCAGTTGAGCGCCCGCTGCATGAATACAATAACATGATGAGCGGGAGAACTACTATTTGCCTCATATTTTGAATTTTTATTTTATAACAGAAAAATAATGTGTTTCCCCTGAATTATAGAATATCATTTTTACTACCTTTCGTTAATATTGTTTTGCAGGTATTATTCCTGCGACCCCAATACCTATCAATCACCCTCCTCCCTATTTATAACGTCGGTTTTGCTGAAATAAGTTGTTAACAGAATTGGTTTCCAATCATGAAAAAATACCTGTCGATTCTTTTTGCCATCATCCTTTTGCTCGCTGTTTTACCGCTTGATTTGTTTTCTCAAATCACCGCAAGATCCTTCACGCTTGCATACTCCGAAAATCTGAAGGGAGGAATCAACACGTTTGGCAATACCATGATGCATTCAGTGAGTAACGGAACGGTTGATTCGCTGTCAATGAATGAGAGTGGAAATCCCAACAACAGTTCCGGTGGGCTTGGATTCAGCGCCTTTAACAATGACAGCGAGGAAATGGTTCAAATAGATATTGACGGCCTCTCGTCGACATTCAATTCCTCATCGGCAGACCTGATACTTCCCGCAGGTAGCAATACCATCAAATTCGCAAGGCTGTACTGGAGTGCAAGAATTGATGCAAGCACGGTTAGGGTTTCGGCAGACACCATCAGAAAAATATTGCTTCGCAAAGGTGGCAGCATCAGTTACCTTGATATTACCGCTCAGGATACCATTATCATACGCAGCCAATTGGACACCTCTAGCTATGTCTACCGGGCATATGCGGATATAACTGATTATGTGAAAACAAACGGTCAGGGAGCCTATTATGTAGCTAATCTGCCTTTGTCTGAAAGAGATGTGCAGGGAGGGCAATACGGTGGGTGGGCAATCACGGTGGTATACGAAAATCCCTCGGAGTTTTATAACAGCCTCAGAATTTATGACGGGTTCGCTCAGGTGTATAATGCGGGTAACGCCGGCTCCATCAATATCACCCTTACGGGCCTCAATGTACCCAATACCGTTCTTCAATCGAACGAAGCCATCATGGGCTCTGTTTGCTGGGAGGGTGATGCCGGTTTAAATGGTGATTACCTGAGACTGAATAATATCTCCGTATCAAATAATATCAACGCCTCTAATAATTATTTCAACGGAAGTATCAGTAAGAGAGGCAGTTTCGTTAGCTCGAAGAACCCGAATTATTTTAATCAGATGGGAGTAGATATTGATGAACTTGAAGTAGGAACAGGATATAATATTCTCCCTAATGCCACTACTGCCAGTATCACTTTTGGAACTACGGCAGATCAATACTTTCCCTCTGTACTGACTTTTGTAATCCGGGTGAAGGACCCTCTGATTGAGCTGACCAAGACCGTATCAGATGCGAACAATTCAGGATTTGCCGAAGCGGACGAAACACTCACGTATGTGATGTCGGGTACCAATCAAGGGTTGGACACTCTATTTAACACGGTGCTGATTGATACTTTGCCGTTGAGTGCCACTTATGTGCCGGGAAGTATGATTATTATTGTAGCACCGGGAATGACACCGGGATCAAGAACAGACATTCCTGCAGATGATGAGGCTGCTGTTATTGTTTCAGGAGGAAAAACCATACTGAAGTATAATCTGGGGCTGGAAGCCGGAGTCAACCAAGGCGGCAAAATCCCTCCCGGTGAGGGCTATGTCATCAGATTCAAAGCAAAAGCACTGAGTCAGCCGCTGGCTGTAATTAACAAAGCAGATATATCCGGACAATCAGGCACCGGCGTTCCTAATGCAGATTGGGATACAGCAGCCATTTTCGTTAATGTTGGCATCGGTACTTCAATTTATCAATCAGCCTGTGATTCCTTCAGTTGGAATAATAATAGCTATTCCCAAACAGGAACTTATTATCATTATTATACCAATGCTAATGGGATTCCCTCAACCGACACCCTCTTCCTGACTATCAATTATTCGAATTCCAGCGCCAATAGTTTAGTCATCTGCGAAAGTCAACTTCCCTACTCCTGGAATGGTCTGACTTTCACTCAGGCCGGAAGCCAATCGGTAACACTTACCAACGCTGCAGGTTGTGACAGCCTCGCTACATTAAATCTGGACGTTCGCTTCAACACATATAGCACTACTGGTATTTCCATCTGCGAAAGTCAACTTCCTTATTCCTGGAACGGTCTTACTTTCACACAGGCCGGAAGCCAATCGGTAACACTTACCAATGCTGCAGGTTGTGACAGCCTCTCTACATTAAATCTGGACGTTCGCTTCAACACATATAGCACTACTGGCATTTCCATCTGCGAAAGTCAACTACCTTATTCCTGGAACGGCCTTACTTTCACTCAGGCCGGAAGCCAATCGGTAACACTTACCAATGCCGCAGGTTGTGACAGCCTCGCTACATTAAATCTGGACGTTCGCTTCAACACATATAGCACTACTGGCATTTCCATCTGCGAAAGTCAACTTCCTTATTCCTGGAACGGTCTTACTTTCACTCAGGCCGGAAGCCAATCGGTAACACTTACCAATGCCGCTGGTTGTGACAGCCTCGCTACATTAAATCTGGATGTGCGTTTCAACACATATAGCACTACTGGCATTTCCATCTGCGAAAGTCAACTTCCTTATTCCTGGAACGGCCTTACTTTCACTCAGGCCGGAAGCCAATCAGTAACACTTACCAACGCAGTAGGTTGTGACAGCGTCGCTACATTAAATCTGGACGTGCGTTTCAACACATATAGCACTACAGGCATTTCCATCTGCGAAAGTCAACTTCCTTATTCCTGGAACGGCCTTACTTTCACTCAGGCCGGAAGCCAATCGGTAACACTTACCAATGCCGCTGGTTGTGACAGTATTGCTGCTCTCAATTTGAATGTAAGCCGTTCAGACAGGCAGCATACCGATACTTCGCTTTGTGAAAAATATCTACCCTTTTTATGGAATGGAAGGCAATATTTTGTTACAACCGTTGATACCATTTTGTATAAAAATCGTTTAGGCTGCGACAGCATTGTAAGCCTGCGCTTGATTGTGTTGAATTGTGACCCCCCTTGCCGGGTGGAATCCTTCTCGGATAATTACGCTGGATGGAGGCTTTCTCAGGGAGCAAGGGTGTTCAGCTATTCGAACCCTATCAATAACTGCAGTAATGACAGGGGAATTTTGACTCCGGGTGTAGGAGGTAATGATCCCGCTAACATCAGAACCCGGGATTATGTTTCATCAGGCGCGAGAAGAATCAATATCAATTTTGATATTTTCTGCTTCAATGCGAACATGAAGTGCAATACCTGGAAGGATTATGATTGTGCCACCTCGATCGACGTTTTCTATTATGCCAACGGAACTAGATATGTCGGAGTGGCCGATTTTGTATTGCCTCCTAATGGACCCGGCAACTCTCCAATGGTGGATATCATTTTCCCGGTAGGAAACAACCTTCCGGCAGGTACCGCTTATTCGATTGAACTGAGGTTCAAATTCAAGAGCGGCATAGGTAACTGTATTCAGCAAAACACCAAGTATGTCATTGATAATTTCGGAGTTTGCGAAAAACAGGGTTCTGTAAGTTCTAACAGGGCTGAAGTAAGCGGATTATTTTCTTTGGAAAAGTCCGTTTCCCTGAACTGATGATTCGTTACTTTTACAACTATTGTACTTTTCGATAATTTCGAAAAGAAATTATTTTCTTTTACCCGCTTGAAAAATGAAATACTCAAAAGATTATCATGAATTGCTAGGATCTTTATCAACCGACATTTACAGGCTATATCAGTCCATGTTGGTCGACCCGATAATTCTCACTAAGATCCCCGTTTCCTCCCTTGACACCAATTTCAATCAATTCATCGCCTATGCCATGTATTACGACATGAGCAGGATAACGCAATTGATTTCTGATAATAACAAGACCTATGATAATCCGGAAGCCGCGGGATTGCTCGTAGCGATGGAGAGACTGATCAGTGATTCGGATAACTACATCGCTGATCAACAATATGAGCACGTACTGCTGGGTCTGGACAAAGGAATCTACTATAATGTCATTTCACAGGTTGTTGAAACGGCTGAAAAGCCGAACCCGATCACACTCAAATATGATTCCTCTAGCTTGTCGGAGGAACAAAATGCAGTGATGAATGAAAGACTTGCCTTTCCGGTATTGCTAAAATCTTACTCATCCGATATTTATGAGGACTATGCAGCAACCCTTTTCAGATTTGCCAATGTTATTGCAAAAGCAGATGGGAAGGTGAGCGGCAGGGAAGAAAAAGTTCTGAAAAAAGTTTACGAATTATTACACACGAACATAGAGATCACAAGCCCGGGAAGCGAAGAACGAAAAGAGATGCCGGCTATTCAAGATTCCACGCCTGAGCAATCTTTGGATGAAGTCGTTTCAGAACTGGATTCTCTGATAGGATTATCGGAAGTTAAAAAAGAGGTGAATACGCTCATTAATTTCATCCGTGTTCAAAAACTGAGAGAGGAAAGTGGATTAAAATCTTCGGATGTTTCCTATCATATCGTTTTTACCGGAAATCCGGGAACCGGAAAAACAACGGTCGCCAGAATTGTTGCCAAACTCTATAAATTACTCGGAGTCCTATCAGGTGGGCAGTTGATTGAAACAGATCGTGCCGATTTGGTAGCGGAATATGTTGGACAAACCGCTGTTAAGGTGAATAAGGTTGTTGATTCGGCACTGAACGGTATACTTTTCATTGACGAGGCTTATGCCCTGGTAGGGGGCGGGGATTCGGATTTTGGAAAGGAAGCAGTTTCGTCTTTGATAAAAAGAATGGAGGATGACAGGGACAAGCTGGTGGTGATAGCTGCAGGATATACAGGGGAAATGAACGATTTCATATCAAGCAACCCCGGTTTGAAATCGAGATTTAACCGGTATATCGAGTTCCCGGATTATTCCGTATCTGAATTATTGGAGATATTCCTGAGCATGTGCAAAAAAATGGATTATACGGTTTCAGATAAAGCCAAATCCAAATTAACATCGATCTTCACCGAGGCGTATGATAAAAGGGACCGGAGCTTCGGAAATGCACGATTCGTGAGAAACTTATTTGAAAAGTCGATGGAGTATCATGCTAACAGGATTGTTGGCATCTCGCAGTTGGACAGATCCATTCTAACAACATTGGAGGATTCTGATATTCCGGGAAATCAATAAATAATTGATGGTGTTCTTTCGAATTATTCTGTTTATTGCTCTTTTGCCCTCTCTGTCAGGTTACGCTCAACCCCAAAGCCCTTCTGTCAATCAACTGCTGAACCGTATCATGTTTGGCGAATTGGATCATTTCTATTCCCGGCTGGACTTCATAGAAAAGTTCAAACAAGGAAAAGCGGTTATTGTACAAATCGGAGATTCGCACACCCAGCCTGATTTTATTTCTTCCGTTGTCCGAGAAGAACTACAAAAACAATTTGGCAATGGCGGGCGTGGACTTTTATTTCCCTATACACTGGCCGGTTCAAACAGCCCAACGGATATCAAAAGCAAATCATCCACCAAATGGAAATTTAACAGGGTGGCACATCCTGAATTGGGTACAAACAGCGGTGTCGCGGGTTTTATCATATATACAGAGGATTCTTCCGGAAGTTTCAGCATTTCACTTGATAATAAACTTTCTAATGACAGCTCCTTTATCAGGCTTTTTTGGGATAAATCTATGCAAACGAGCCATGAAATAATCATCAACAATGACTCCGTTCATCCTATCCGGGAAAATACATGGATAACCTATCCGGAGGCCTTCAAAAAAATCAACATCGATTTTGCCAATAATGATTCTGTTCTCGCTTTTTATGGTTTAAGTGTAGAAAACAATATGTCGGGCCTGATTTACCATAATATCGGCGTTAACGGTGCGAGGTACGACCAATATAATATCAGTCCGGGATTCTGGAAGGGTTTGTCTTCATTGAATGCCGACTTATTTATCGTTTCTCTGGGTACGAATGAGGCACAAAAAGACAGTTTCAATTTATCCGCCTTTCAATACGAACTGGGTTTATTTGTCAACAAATTGAGGGAAGCTTCTCCAACCGCCTCTGTGCTGATCACAACAGCGATGGATTCCTATAAAAAACAAAGGCCCAATCAGACACTCAAGCAAATCAATGATGCGATTGCTGATTATTGTTTGCGTGAAACGGTAGCACTGTGGGATCTATATAAGATTACGAACGGCCTGGGTTCTGCACGTCAATGGCTGAGGTTGGGTTTGATGAACAAGGATAAGATTCACTTTCTCAAGGGTGGCTACCAATTACATGGTGAATTGCTATACAAGGCCCTGATAGATGGATATTACAGATACAAGCAGGAGAATATCAAAACTGGAGATAAATAGGCAATACCGGTTCTGCTGATTTGAAATATCCATAAAGAAAGAGGAAAGCCATGAATAGCAAGAAGTAGATGACGAAAGGAATCTTTCCCGACTTTTCAGTCATCCGGTTTTGCCAACTATCAGGCAATAAATGCAAAACGATAGCCAGGGCCAGCATATAAAGGACATTGTGATAATTCAAGAAAAAATCTGCGACCACGGAAAGATCCATGTTTCCGGTTATTTGTCCTATCATGACGACAGCCTGATCGAAGCCGGAAGATTTGAAGAAGATCCAGCAAAAGCAAACAAAATGAAAGGTTATCAATCCTGCAATGATTCCGTATATCCCGGTGCTGCGATTTTCAGAAGAAGATGCGGGGAATATCAACAACCAGCATTTGTGAAAGGCGAGGCCTATTCCATGCAGCGCACCCCACAAAAGGAAATTGAGGCTTGCACCGTGCCACAATCCTCCTATTAGCATGGTGGATAGTAAATTGAAATTCGTAGCCCCATTGCTACTGCCTTTTTTTGCCAGTGCAGGGATCCAAAAAACCAATCCCAGCAGTGCCACTAATAGCATCGATATTAATATCGATAGTCCGAAGTATTCCCGGAAAAGATAATAAAGGGATCCGAAAAATAAAGTTGAAATGAGGATGGTTCCGATGCTGCCGCGTCGGTTTCCTCCTAGAGGAATGTATAGGTAATCCTTCAGCCAGGAGGATAGTGACATGTGCCACCTTCGCCAGAATTCCGTGATATTGGTGCTCTGATATGGTGAAATGAAATTGGTGGGAATATGAAAGCCCAACCATCTGGCAATTCCGATAGCCACGTCGCTATAACCGCTAAAATCACAATAAATCACGGCAGCATAAGCATAAACAGCCGTCAGGTTTTCTATTCCCGTATACCTACCGGGGTCGTCAAATATGTAGTTGACATAGTTCAGTGTCAGGTAATCAGAAATGATCATTTTTTTGAACAACCCTGTCAGAATAAGATAAAAGCCAGTTGAGAAGTCCCGGTCGCTGATGCGGAAGGGTTTATTGATCTGAGGTACGAAGTCGTTTGCGCGCACAATGGGACCCATTACCAATTTAGGAAAGAAAGAGAGAAACAGAAGATAGTCGCTGAATTTTCTGGCCGGCTCAAAATGCCCTCTGTATACATCAATGGTATAGCTGAGATTTTCAAAAGTATAAAAGGAAATACCAACGGGAAGCAGTATGTTCAGCGGGTTAAAGCCCGTCTGAAACAAGTCATTGCTGAGACTGATGAAAAAGTTGGTATACTTGAAATATACCAGCATCCCCAGATTGAAAACAATGCTTGTCAGTAAAAGAATTTTCTTTTTTCCACTGTTTTGTTGACGATGAATCGCATTGGAAAGAAAATAATCAACGACCGCCGAAATAATCACGAGAGCTACAAAAAAACCACTGGCCTTATAAAAGAAATAAAGGGAAAAAAAACAAAAAATGTATCTCCTGATTGTGAAATGATTGCGGAACAGGTAATACAATGTAATGAATGCCGTGAAAAAATAAACGAAAAATCCGTTATTGAACAACAGCGGATTGGACGGATCATACGTCAATTGGTTGATTAAGGATGATGGGTCAACGATGGGCATCAGTTGTTGATTTTTCCTTAAAGAATTTCTCTGCTTTTTTATATTCTTTCATGAAAGCCAAAAAAAAGAGTTCCCCAAGTTTTTCAGCTCCTCTATGATTCGGGTGGATATAATCCTTGTTTGCAAGGGCTATACTACTATCGGCCCATCGGACGATAGCGTTTCTTCCGCCCATGCTTTGAAATTGATTGTAAAATGCGATTTGATTATCATATGCCATTCCGGCCTGCATCTCTACAAGGGGCTCCATACCAACCGCTGATTCATATCCATTCTCATATCTAAATGCCCGATCAGCAGAACTGACAATCAGTAACTCCGCATCGGCAAAACATTTCCTGAATTTTTTTATGACAGGGTCAAATGCTCTTTTGTACCAGTCAAACTCCTTATCCTGCGGACGGTAAAGCATGTTTACCCCGTACTGAAAAACAACAAGGTCATAATGATTGCGCAAACTGACTTCCTTCAAAAAGGCGGTATCCAGATTTTTTAATTCAATGCCGGTAATGCCCCTAAATGAGAAATTATCTAATACCACCCCATCCTCCGACTCTATAGTAACACCAAATATGGGCAATGCGTTGCTGAAATTGGAGATGGCTATGTCTTTATTATTGTCGTTTTTCAAGATTGCCTTATTGAAAACACCTCCGGAAGGAATATTGATATACTCCTTGTTGACCGCCAGCGACAAGGAGCTGCTTGTGACACCGTACAATATGCTCTTGGAAGTATTTCCCCGGAAATCCCTAATAGTATTGTCTTTAACATAAATAAAATCCTTGGGGCTTCCGAAATAAGCGTGTCCGGAGAGGTAAAGCCTTGTATTGGTCTTTGACTTGAAATTCTCGTCAGCCCAGCCTCCGGAACTGGTTACCGATGCCGTTTGCCTGAATTTTGAAACGGGGGAATATACGGGAACGAAGCCGACGCCCTTTCCTCCGAATTCAGCCTGTAATAATTTGCGGATGGTTTGGGTAAGCAAATCTCCTTCAATCATGCTGTCGCCGAAATAAGCTATCCTGAACTTACCCTTTCCGGTCCGTTTCAGGGCATGAAGCTTTTTCATGGAGATCAATAATGAGGGATAAGACGAATCCGATCTGAATTCATTAATTAGCAGTGGTTGACTGAACAATTCAAAATTTCTTGGTGCCGAAACCGAATCCACCTTGCCTGTATTTTCTCTTATGACAGCCTTGCTTAAGGGGAGGATGGAGGTATCCTTTTGGGTTTTGTCTTCTTTTGTTTTAATGATATCGCTGATCAGATTGATGTTTCCAACTGATTTTTCGTCGAGATGGAAAAAATCATCTGCAAGGGAAATGATGATTAAGGTGAAAAAAACAAGTAGGGTGAATAACAGGACTTGTCCGGCTTTGTTTTCCATTTAGGCCGCAAAAATATCAATTTAATCGATTTGCCTCGATAACAAGTGTAATCCTTCTTTTCCACTCCTCCGGCCTTTCTGAATACCCCGTTTTACTGAGTTTATCAATCCAAATAGCGGGGTCGGGGTTTCCCTTCAGTGCCGGATAAAACTTGCGCCTGGTAACCAGCAGGCAAAAGTCCTCGAAAGAAGATTTTGCGTTAGGGTATTGCTTATAGGCTGTTTTTATTCTTCTGGTCCTATACAGGTTATTTTTTCCTTTGATTCCAAAGTGATTATTCAAAAGGCGACATGTACGCCCCTTCCCGGAAGATGACTCTACTATGGCAACCCCAAGAATGAGTGAATAGGGTATCTCATATTTTTTAGCGAGCTTTTGAGCCAGTGACTTATACTTTTTGACATAACCCGTCTGCTGGGCTCCTGTAATTGAACTCAGCGTCAGTAATATGAAAAGTAGCGGCAAAATCCGCAGAATCATCCGCATCTTTCAATTTAAGTAAAATATGTCAGTTGGGGATATTTACTTATTTTGAAGAAGCGGTATCTGGTAGGGTTTTGGATTTAAGCGACTAAGCAACGACTTAATACCTACATATAATGATGAATAGTGTTGGGGTTCGCTATCTCATCATAGGTTATAAAAATGGATGAAAAAGAGAGTGTTACCGTAGTTTCGGAGATTTTAGCCCGTTAGGTATGATAATCATTAAACTACCGTTAATTTTAATAGTCTACCAAAACAGAATTAACAATTATGCTGCATAAATTTCATTGGCTTGGAATATTGATTGCCTTTTCAGGAGTCATCTTATTCAGTTGTTCCAAGGACTCCACAGGAAATGGAGGTCTCTCCTACCCGGCTATTGAGGAAGCCTTTGGTGACAATATCAATCCAAATAACCTCATCAATTACTCCGGACAAGTTATACCCTCTTACATCAGAAAGGATAATACAGGGGCCAACGCTATCACTAACGCCAAGGCTACCCTGGGGAGGGTTTTGTTTTATGATAAGAGCCTGAGTATAGACAACTCTATTTCCTGCGGCAATTGCCACAGACAGGAGTTTGCGTTTAGCGATACTAATCTTGTGAGTGCGGGCGTAATGGGTGGCATTACCTTTCGTCATTCAATGCGACTGGTCAACAGCCGCTTCGGAATGGAAAACAAGTTCTTTTGGAACGAGCGCGCACCCAGCCTTGAAGCTCAAACCACCATGCCTATACAAGATCACGCGGAAATGGGATTCAGTGGCGAGAATGGAAGGCCGGGGCTGCCTGAATTACTGAGTAAACTTAAAAACATCAGTTATTATAAGGAGTTATTCCGGTTTGTTTATGGAAACGAAGAGGTAACTGAAGGAAGACTACAGGAGTGTCTTGCTCAATTCATCAGAAGTATTCAGTCCTTTGATTCGAAGTATGACCAGGGAAGATCGCAGGTGGCAAATGATGCGCAACCTTTTCCCAACTTCTCACAGCAGGAAAATATGGGAAAGAATCTTTTTCTGACTCCTCCAACTTTTGATACTGCGGGGTCAAGGATTGGTGGTGGCCTTGGATGCAATGGCTGCCATCAAGCTCCGGAGTTCGACATTGACCCTAATACAAGAAACAACGGAATTATCGGTATCATCAATTCGCCGGGAATAGATATCTTAAATACAAGAGCTCCCTCCCTCAGGGATCTGGTAAGAAATGATGGCCAAACAAATGGCCCGATGATGCACACGGGTGTCATCAAAACCTTGCAAGCTGCCATTGGACATTACGGCACTATTAACAGGGCTCCGGGAAATACAAATCTTGATCCGAGGTTGACACCGGGTGGACAGGGTCAAAGACTTAATTTGAATGCGCAGGAAGTAAATGCGGTTATTGCTTTTTTGAGAACATTAAGTGGAAATAATCTTTATACGGACAGCAAATGGTCTGACCCTTTCAAATAATCATGATTGGGTAGCGCTCTGGCGGATTCAGTTTTTTTGATTGAATAGTTTCAATAAAACAGTCCCCATCATACGCATGGTGGAAGGGATGGCGGTCGCCGCATCCGGGGCGAATTGTGCGCTATGTAAACCTGGTTTTTCTTTTCCCGGCTTTTCCAAGGCTCCCATCCACAAAAGATATGACGGACGGGGTTCGGGCCACCTTCCATAAACACCAAAGTCTTCTCCTATCATCACTGGATCAAATGAAGCCACAGCTGTTGGACCGAAATCCTTTTTGAGAATTTCTCTAATCTTCTCCCCCAGTAACGGATCATTATATACCGAGGGTATGGACATATCACCTAAATCATACGTCGGCAGTTTGGATTCTTCCATGCCCGCAGACCTGGAGATACCGTCCCCAATTTTCTTGATTCTGTCAAGTATTTTTTGCCGGCTTTCGGCCGTAAAAGACCGTATGGTCAGTTTCAACTCCACTTTTTCGGGTATGATGTTTCCTGCCGTTCCCCCATGAATCGCTCCGACAGTTATTACTGCCGGCTCCCGGGATGATAGGTTTCTGCTGACGATTGTCTGAATGTCATTGATAAATTGCGCCGACATCACAACGGGATCAATCGTTTTTTCGGGTGCCGCTCCGTGACCCCCTTTACCATAGATCGTTACCTGCATCATGTCCACAGAAGCCATGGCATAATCATCGCAAAAACCGACCGTTCCAACCGGTAAATCAGGCTGCATATGAATTGCCAATTGAAGGTCGGGTCTTGGAATTGATTTATAATTTCCGGAATTGACCACCTGTTTGGCTCCCTGCCCGGTTTCCTCTGCTGACTGTGCAAGGAATATCATGGTGCCCTTCCATGATTTTTTATTCTGTGATAGAAAATGTGCCAACCCAAGCCATGCAGTCATGTGCATATCGTGTCCGCAGGCGTGCATGGCACTCCGTTTTTCCCCGTCTTTTTCAAAGATCATTTTACTGGCGTAGGACAAACCGGTTTCCTCCTTTATTGGAAGCGCATCCAGGTCGGTCCTGTATAGGATCACGGGACCCGTACCATTTTCCATGATGGCGGCAAAGCTGTGATAACCCAGTGAATCTGTTATTTTATAACCATAAGTCCTAACCTTCTCCTTCAGAAACAAAGCTGTTGATGCTTCCATCCTGCTTAATTCGGGATTTGCGTGCAAATAACGATAGGTTTCTAGGAGGCTTGCGCCATGTGTAGCTAAGTATTTTTCCTGAATATTTGAATTATCCTGACCGAACAATGCATATGAGAGGAACTGGAGGAAGAAAAAATACAATAATCGCATCTTTTAATTTTTACCTAAGATAACATTTTAGGTTCCTCCTCAACCGATAGATTGTGAATAACTTTATTTTATCGTATTTAGGTTTGACGGGCATTGTGAATACCTTCATGCCACAACCCAATAGTATGCAAAAACAGAAGGATCTGCCCGTTCTGGATTTGGTCAGCGATCATGATTTCGCTGAAATTGTGGAGAATCGACAAAATGGCTATCGGTCTCTTGTATCTAAACGATCTTTTAAGCCCGGCGAACTTATCAGTTCTTTTTCCGGAGGAAAGATTCACGAAAAACCCAACTATCTAACCGTTCAGCTGGATGATTCTAAACATATTTCTCTCGAACCTGAATTTTTGCAATATATCAATCATAGTTGTGATCCCAACGTCTTCTTTGATACTTCATTAATGGAGTTAAGGGCGATAAAATTCATAGGGTCCGGAGAGCATTTTTCTTTCTTTTATCCCTCTACAGAATGGAACATGGATAGCCCGTTTACGTGTCACTGCCATTCAGCTCAATGTATTGGAATAATCAGCGGAGCGAAAGATATTGAAAAGTCAATCCTCTTCGATTATCATATCAATCACTTTATCAGGAACAAGAAAGAACAGGGCAAATAGGCATACATAGGAATGAACCCGCTTCTTAAAAACTTATTGAACGAAAGAAAACTGAAGGTCTGGGTGCTGGCTCCCGGCCAGTCGCATGGCGATGAGAACCTTGACTATTATTATGACTTTACGCAATCCATTTCCGAATACAACAATGTGTTCAATACACTAGGTATCCCTTGGATTTGGAAACAAGTAACCCTCGAGAACTTCAGAACAACCATTGATGAGATAAGATTGGAGAATGAAGGATTTGTTCCTTTGATTCTGAATCTTTGTGATGGGGACGAGGTGAACGGCGCTCCCGGAATTTCTGTAATCCGCTATCTTGATGAAAAAGAGTTGGTTTACACCGGCTCCGATGAGCAATTCTTTGATATTACTACCTCCAAAATTCCCATGAAGGAGGCCTTCGACAAAGAAGGAGTTTCCAATGCCAATTGGTATGCAATCAGGGACAATACCTTTGATGCCGAAGAAATTATTGAAAAAGTGGGAACGCCCCTGATTCTAAAGCCTGCGGTTTCCGGAGGAAGCATGGGGGTCGGAATCAAAAATGTGGTGGATAATGCCGATGATTTGAAAAATCTGATTCTCGAAACACAAAAAGGGTACAGGGGCTGGGATTTGTTGACAGATGGATTGGTTGCTGAAAAATTCATTGTGGGCAGGGAGTTTACCGTTTTCATTACTGGTTCCTGGAACAAACCGGATGAAGCGAGGTTGTATCCGCCCGTTGAAAGACTTTTTCATGAGTCCCTTCCTGAAAAACAACGTTTTCTTTCGTTTGACAGATTGTGGGAGATCTATGAAAACGAATCTCCCATGCCTCTGGAGGGGGATTTTTATCAATATGGGATTCCTGAAGCTGAGCTTCATGAACCAATACTGCAGCTTAGCTGGAAAGCGTATGCGTCACTTAAGGGAAAAGGTTATACCAGGATAGATGTCAGAATGGATGGAATTACCGGTAACTTGTATGTGCTGGAGGCCAATGCTCAATGCGGATTAAGTGAGGATGAAAACTATACTTCGATCGGAGCCATTTTAAGATTATCAGATAATTCGTTTTCTGACGCCATATTGGAAATAATGAACGACGGCTTTGAGCGTCACCTTGGCAATAATCAAGCATTTACAATATGAATATTTGTGTGCTCCAACCGGATTATTCAACCAGTGGGGTGGATTATCAAAACTATGATCCGCCCAGAAACCTATCAGCACTGTTGCCGGGGCATCAGGTGGATCATGTTTTCTTGAACAAGCTTACTACCTATAAACAAGTAAAGGAGCTTTCCGTAAGGGGTTATGACATTTTTGTAAATCTCTGTGAGGGGTATCTGGAGTGGGAAGTGCCCTCCATTGAGGTAATCTATTTCCTTGAAATGCTGGGCCTTCCGTTCACCGGTCCTACCTCAGTCTTATACGACCCCCCCAAGGAATTAATGAAGTATGTGGCATATGTGTCGGGCGTTGCTACCGCTGAGTCGGTGATAGTAAAATCCATTGAAAACGCGGACTTATTGGCTGAAAAAATCGGTTATCCGGTTTTCATAAAGCCGGCAAAGGCGGGAGACAGCCTGGGAATAGATGAAAATTCCCTTATCAATAACAAGCAAGAGTTATTCTCTCAATTGAAAAAGGTCTTGTTCGATTATGAAGAGGTGATGATAGAGAAATATATAGATGGGCGCGAGTTCACTGTTCTGCTGGCGGCAGACCCCGGGGAGACATCGGGAATAAGGGTTTTTGATCCGGTGGAATACTTGTTCCCGGGGGAAACAAAATTCAAAACCTATGCACTGAAAACATCAGCGCTTCATCCTGATGCCAACATTCCGGTAAGAGACGGGAAAATTATAGCCAAATTAAAAAAGGCGGCCATGGATATTTTCAAAGGCTTTGAAGCTGTTGGCTATGCGCGCATGGACTTCCGGATGCAAGGGGATGAGCTTTATTTTTTGGAAGTGAATTTCACCTGCTCTGTTTTTTATGAAAAAGGATTCGAGGGTTCAGCCGATCATATATTAATGACAGACGGATATGGTCAAAAGAATTTTTTAGAGCTTATCATCAGGGAGGGCATGAAAAGGCATGAAGATTCTACAAAGAAATATTATCTCCGTGGCAGCCCTGTATCGGGTTATGGAATTTATGCGAGGAAGCCTGTAGTTAAAGGTGAGGTGGTTTTTAGAGGGGAAGAGAGGGCTCAGCGAATTGTGAGTAAAACCCATGTGATGGAACATTGGCAGGAAGACAAAAAAAGACTGTTCAGCGAGTATGCCTACCCCATAGGTAAAGATGTTTTTATTTTATGGGACCGCAATCCCTCTGAATGGGCGCCCCAAAATCATTCTTGTGGGGCGAATACAGAATACCGCGGCTTGAATGTGGTGGCTACCCGGAATATCGGAAAAGATGAGGAGCTTACTCTTGATTACTCAAATTTCCTGGGAAAGGACATGAAGTCGTTTGAATGCAGTTGTGGAAGCGAGGGTTGCAGGGGGCTGATACATGGTCTTTTGGAAGATGAATATTAGTTTCAGAAAACCGGAGTTGGGCTTACGTCGAATTTTCTGTTTTGGCAATAAGTAGTTTTTTTTTATTGATCTCCGTGTAGAGAAACTCATAGCAACAGAGATAAATGATTCCGGATTCGCTTCTTTCTGTATGTGTCAGGAACCTGAATGCAAATCCCATTTCAATAAGTTTTGATTTTTCTATCAGCACTACGTGATGGTCACTTCCGAAAAGAGAGGCCAGTATGCTTCTGTTTCGAAATAGAATGGCGTTCAGTTCCTTGATGATTCCTCTTTGGGAGTGTTCCTGTTTTTTTTTATTGTGGTGGAGATTTCTGCAGTAATCATCGCAAAACCTCTTATCTGATCGCCCTCTGATTGTTTTACCACAAGCTGTGCAGAATTTAGCATCGGTTGTTTGCATCCTCAAATGTATCAATACAGATATACCTCCCCATGTGGATTTAAACGTTTATCATCGGGAATAAACGCATAATATACAGTTGTCTTCATGAGCTGATGTGATATTTGTCCTGTTGTTTGTGGGCCGGCTGCAGCAGCGATTTTATTAACGAAAAACAATTATCATGTATGCACTAAGAAACAAGGTTCAGTTGATAGGAAACCTTGGTAACGTACCCGAAGTAAAGGATTTTGAAGGCGGTAAGAAGCTGGCGCGATTTTCCGTGGCCACCAACGAGAGTTACCGGAATGCGGATGGCGAAAAAATCACTGAAACGCAATGGCATCAGCTGGTCGCCTGGGGTAAATTGGCGGAAATAGCCGAGAAGTATCTGCAGAAAGGAACGGAAGTCGCGATTGAAGGTAAGTTGGTTCACAGAAACTATACAGACAAGGAGGGAAATAAGAAATATGTGTCTGAGGTTCAGGTGAATGAATTGTTGCTGCTTGGAGGCAAGCAGGATAATTAAGCTACTGCTCCATTCATTGGGTGTGGTTTGATAAGATTCTTTCCATGCCCAATGATTTTTCAGCGCCCGAAATCATCCTGTAATCTTACGATGTCTTCTTCGTCGCTGGGGTTTTGCGGGTCGGTGTGGATCCAGATTTCAGCAATGACAGCCCAGTCATCCAATCCTATTAAGCGATGCCTTTCGCCTTGTTTCAGAATGATTATTTCCTGCTCCTGAAGAATTTGTGGTGGATTTTCATTGTCTGTCATACTGGTACTCACCCCTACCCTTCCTTCAATAACCTTCCATTTTTCCGAACGGCGATGGTGATATTGCCAACTCAGTTTTTTAGATGGCTCCACCAGTAGAAATTTTGGGCTTACTTTATTGGAGGATTCTTGGGTTCCGGGAAAATATTGGTGGATGAAATCCTTTGATTGCGATTCGTCTATGACAAAGAATCCTCCCCAGGGTCTGGTTATATCCTCGTTGATAATCCTGAATCCGAGATCAATTATATGTTCTCTGATTAATCTAAATTTATCAGATTTCTGCATACGGCAATATAAAAAGTTATTCATGCTTACACAAGTGCGTGAATTTTATTTAACTTTTTTTGAATAAGAGAAAGCGGCCGCTTAGGGAATCTATCGACCCATATATACCATTAATATTTGGATGTCGCTGGGGTTGACGCCGGATATTCGTGAGGCCTGACCAAGTGTTGCCGGCCTTATTCTGATGAACTTCTGGCGAGCTTCGGTGCTTAGTGAAGGGATTTTTTCGTAATTGAAACTATCGGGAATGACAAGGTTTTCTAGTTGGCTCATTTTTTCTACCAGCTGTTTCTCCTTTTCGATATAGGTATCGTACTTTAACTGTATTTCAACCTGCTCCAGCACTTCTGTATCATAATGGCTCAATAGGTTGTTGACCGATTCGACTCCCTTCATAAACGGCGCTATTTCTATTCCGGGCCTTAGCAGAATTTGCGATGCTTTTTGTTTTTTTACTAACGGTGAAGAGTAAACGCTATTTAAATAAGATTCCACCTCCTCCGGTTCCACGTGGTGGGAATGCAGTAAGCTCTTGACCGATTCAACCTCGTTTGATTTTTTTTCCATCAATCGCACCCTCTCCTCTCCGGCCAAACCCAATGAGTGCGACATTGAGGTCAGTCTCAAATCAGCATTATCCTGCCTCAATAACGTCCTGAATTCCGCGCGGCTGGTGAACATGCGGTATGGTTCATCTGTTCCCTTGTTGATAAGGTCGTCTATCAACACTCCGATATATGCCTCTGATCTTTTTAAAACAAACGGCGGCTGGTCATTGATTTTCAGGTGTGCATTAATTCCGGCCATAATTCCCTGGCAGGCGGCCTCTTCGTAACCCGTGGTACCGTTTATCTGTCCTGCAAAAAAGAGATTAGATATTAGCTTGGTCTCCAGACTGAAACTTAATTGAGTCGGCGGAAAATAATCATACTCGATAGCATAGCCGGGACGAAAAATCTTGCAGTTTTCAAAACCGGGAACGGTCTTAAGTGCTTGATATTGAACTTCTTCCGGTAGCGATGTAGAAAATCCATTAACGTAGATTTCCACCGTATTCCATCCTTCCGGCTCAACGAACAACTGATGCCGGTCTCGATCAGCAAAGCGGCTGATCTTATCTTCAATACTGGGACAGTATCTGGGTCCTGTTCCTTTGATTCGACCCTGATACATTGGACTTTTTTCAAATCCTGTTTTTAGTTGTTCGTGTACATCCGGATTAGTATAAGTAATCCAGCAACTTCGTTGTTGTTCGGGTCGTAGGGCGGGTTTTTCCAGATAACTAAATCCGCCAATTATACTATCTCCCTTTTGTTCTTCCATTTTTGAATAATCCAGCGATCTGCCATCTACTCGTGGTGGAGTACCTGTTTTTAATCTATCACTTTCAAATCCAAACGAAATCAGTTGCTCTGTAATACCTGTTGCCGCCTTTTCAGCCGTTCTTCCCCCGGAAAAGTTCTTTTCGCCGATATGTATAACACCATTCAGGAAGGTTCCATTGGTTAATACTACTGATTTGGCCTTAATTTGATGACCTAAACCGGTATTGACGCCCTCTACCTTGTTATTCTTAACTATCAAGGAACTGACTGTATCCTGGTAAAAATCGATATTAGGCGTATCCTCGAGCATTTGTCGCCACAGAGAGGCAAACAACATGCGATCACTTTGTGCTCGTGGACTCCACATAGCGGGACCCTTTGACCGGTTAAGCATTCTAAACTGAATCATGCTTTTATCGGTAACTAGTCCGCTATATCCACCCAAAGCATCTACTTCCCTGACTATCTGTCCCTTGGCTATGCCACCCATTGCAGGATTACAGCTCATTTGGGCGATAGTTTGCATATTCATAGTAACCAGGAGTACCCTACTCCCTAGATTGGCTGCTGCTGCCGCGGCTTCACATCCGGCGTGTCCGGCCCCTACTACTATTACATCGTATTCCCTGAACATCAAGAATCTATATTATTTACAAAATTTTAACTGCTTCAACACAATAAGGATTGTTCCACGTGGAACGAATCCGTTTTCTTAACACGCTGGTAATGTTCCACGTGAAACATTACAACCTTAGTGGCATTCTAATTGGTTCCACGTGGAACAGTTTGCCGCTTAACCAAAATAAAGGGATAGCCAGATATCTTCCATTTTGCGCATCTCCACCTTTTTTGAAGCGGTTTTATCTGTATAGCCCAGAAGGTGTAAGACACCATGAAAAATAACCCGATGAATTTCATTTTTAAAGCTAACTAATTGATTTTTAGCGTTTTCTGAAACCATTTCTCCACTAATATATAGTTCGGCCTTCAAGAAATCATTAGAGTCAGAAAGATCAAAAGTGATGATGTCTGTATAATAATCGTGTTTGAGAAAACGACGATTGATATCAAGTAGATATTGGTCATCACAAAAGATTATATCTAATTCGAAATGATTCTGGCCGGATTTAGAAAGCATCTTTTCCAGAAATAGCTTCAATTCCTTTTTATTATCAATCCTGGTTTTTATTATTTGATGAAATCGAACCGGCATTTCTGTTAATATTAGCTATTACGCTCTTATCCCGATTAAACAATTGAATATCTTTGAGAAATATAACAAATTCCGGGATGGAGCGAAAGCTTTCTGAAATCAAAGTTGGAGAAAAAGTAGTTATCAAGTCTTTCCAAGATGATGATATTTTCTTAAAACTGATGGAAATGGGTTGTTTACCGGGGGAAACTGTCACTGTAGACCATATTGCTCCACTAAAGGACCCTATTTCAATCATCGTATCTGGCTACAGACTAAGCCTGAGACTTAATGAAGCTGAAAATGTGATTGTGGAAGATCTTTAAATGGTTTCTAACATGAAAATAGGGCTTTATTTCGGCTCCTTTAATCCTGTTCACCACGGCCACCTGATCATAGCCAACCATGTTGCACAAAACTCAGCCCTGGACGAAGTGTGGCTCATCGTTTCTCCACATAATCCGTTCAAAAAGGAATCAACCCTATTGAACCAAAATCATCGATATTTTCTGGTTGAAGAAGCCATAAAAGGAGAAAAAAAATTAAGGGTGAGCAACGTTGAATTTCAGCTACCTAAGCCATCCTATACCATTGACACGCTGACCTATCTTGGTGAAAAATATCCATCACATCAGTTTATTATCATATTAGGAAGTGATAGTTTCAGTAATATCAGCAAATGGAAAAATGCGGAGGTGTTATTAAGGGATTATGAGTTTCTTATTTATAAACGTCCCGGTTTTGAAATAGATCCGATAGGAGAGGCCCGATATACGATAGTGGACGCTCCTTTGCTGGAAATTTCGTCTACACATATCCGTAATCTTATCAAAAGGGGGTTGTCGATAAGATATCTTGTGCCCGAATGTGTCAGACAAGAGATAGAGAATTACGGGTATTATAAATAATCACATTTCAGAAAACATATCCGCATAACAGGCAAATAATCACAATGAAGGGTGGGGGGATGCGGGTGAAAAATAACAGCAGAAAGGTTCCTGCGATAATCAACAAATTGATGATATTATGTGTATTGAAGGGCATGATGGTAATATCTGAGATCAAATAAACCATGGCGGCCCACATGAATCCAACAACGACGGCATGAATACCTTCTAGGGCCCTATAAAATGCGGCATACTTTTTCAGATATTGCCATACCGGATAAAAGAATAAAACCAAAAGCAGGCTTGGAAGAAAAATCCCCACAGTAGCGATCAAGATAGCTATAATCTGTGCTTTGCGTCCTTCTCCCTTCATCATCACACCGCCGGTATAGGAAGCGACTGAAAAAACAGGACCCGGAATGGCGCGTACAATTCCATATCCTGTAAGGAGATCATCCCGGTTTATCTTAAGTAAATCAGGATTTTTTGTCTTTGCAGCGGGAGACTCGGGTCTCACAACATACTGATCCAACATCATAGGCAAAAGCACATCTCCGCCGCCAAATACAAAACTTCCGAACCGATAAAAATTCTCGAAAAGATTATAGTACTTACGGTCTTGCCACTGATCTTTCCGGGCTGATTCGCTTAAGAACCCGGCGACAGCGAAAATGATCAGAAATAACCAGATATTAAACCATTTGATCTTTCTACCGGGAAATCCTTCATTCTCCGGAATTCTCTTATTACTAATACTTGTAATCACCCCTCCTGTTATCAAAAGAATCGGAAAAATCCAGGGTGTTCTGAACAAAAGGAAAGTTCCCACCATGGCAGCTAGCATGATAAGGTGAGTAATTAAATTATTAACGGAAGCCTTAAAGGCTCTGATCGTAGCAAAGGCCAAAAAGCCGATTGCCATTGGTTGTACATAATTGAAAATATGAGTGGCATAAACGCTATAGTTATCATGCGTTATGAAAAAAGAAAAAATACCCATTAGAAAACAAGCAGGCAGTATCCATAATAAAAGTGTAATAATGGCCAAAGGAATACCTCCTCGTTTATATCCAATCAACGTCAATGTCTGGGTAGAGGATGCGCCCGGAAGTAATTGGCAAAAAGCATTAAAATCCATCAGTTCTTCTTCCGAAACATAGTTTTTCTTCTGGGCGAAATTCCTGATCATAAGTCCGTAATGACCTTGAGGTCCACCAAATGCCGACAAACTGTGTATTAAAACTGTCTTAAGAAACGGTATGTGACGTAGCAGTACCAAACTATCATAAATATCTACAAAATTGATAAAATAGGGTGGAAAGGACGCTATAATCCATATTTTTTACTGATTTCCAGCATCTTGTCTATAGGCTTCCTCGCGGTGATTATAAGATCTTCTTCTAAAATGATTTCAGGTAATTCATACTTCAAACAGAGATATAGCTTCTCAAGCGTATTTAGCTTCATATAAGGACATTCATTACAAGCGCATAGATTATTCGGCGGAGCAGGAATAAACGTCTTGTTAGGGCTCTTAAGCTGCATCTGATGCAAAATACCGGACTCCGTAGCAACAATGAAAATAGAATCAATACTGTCAATGGTATATTTCAGAAGAGCGGTAGTACTGCCAATAAAATCAGCCATTTCAAGAACCTCCTCTTCACATTCAGGATGAGCGATGAATTTAGCTTCAGGATGTCTTATTTTGAGTTTAATTATTTTCTCTCTGCTGAATTGTTCATGAACCATACAAGCTCCGTTCCATAAAATCATATTTCTGCCTGTCTTCTTGTTGAGATAAGCCCCCAGGTTTTTATCAGGAGCAAAAATGATCTTTTGTTCTTTGGGAAGATCTTCAACAATCTTTTGAGCATTTCCAGAGGTGCAAATAATGTCACTCAGTGCTTTTAATTCGGCACTACAGTTGATATAGCTAATCACGATATGATCAGGATGACTCGCCTTGAATTTCTTAAACAAGGGCGCGGGAGCGGAGTCACTGAGCGAGCATCCTGCCTTTAAATCAGGTAATAGTACTTTCTTTCCCGGGTTCAGTATTTTGGCTGTTTCCGCCATGAAATGCACACCGGCAAAAACGATGATATCTGATTCTGTTCTGGCGGCCTGCTGCGATAATCCCAGACTGTCACCGATGTAATCTGCGATATCCTGAATATCCGGCTCCTGATAATAATGTGCAAGAATGACGGCGTTCTTTTCTTTTTTCAGTATTTCAATTTCACTGAAAAGATCAAGTTCAGGATTAACAGGCAAATCCAGAAAACCATTTTTTTCAAGAGAAAATTTTGCATTTTCAATGTTCATATCCTGCGTAATATGTATTAATACATTATTATTTTATAAAGCCCTATTACTATTAGGGCTGTGAATATGTGGATAAAGAAAATACCCATTAAATAATTTCAACTTTTCCATATCAATTCACAGGTAATTCACAGAATAAAATTTACAAATTATCAAAGCACCATTATAACAGCCCGTTTTAATTCATGAAATCCACAACGGTGGAAAAACAAGTCTATGGATAAATAGCTAAATATCGACTGATAAAATTCATGTGAAATAATTCAGGAAAAAAGGACAGACAGTTATTCATATTAATTTTATTATTAATAAAATATACTTTTTTTAAATACTTATCCATAATAAATCGATTGAAAAACGCTGTTTTCAACAGTTTTTCGCCTTTATCAAGACCCCCTGTGAATATTGTCAAAACCCTTATAAATGCTATATTTCATTAGAAAATACGCATTTTTATTATATTTTTGCCCTCCAAAACTTTCAAATAACCGTATGCAAATCATTCAAAATATCAGGGAGAAAGGCGCTGCTATTGTAATTGCCGTAATCACATTAAGTCTTATCGGATTTATTTTAATGGACGCCCAGCAAGGAGGCTCTCAGCTATTTGGAGCCCTTTCTTCAAATGCCGGTGAAGTCAACGGTAAAGTTATAGAAATCAATGAGTTCAATAACAAGGTAAGGGAGGCTGAATTCAATGAGGAGCAACGTTCCGGGCAGAAGCCGGATGGGGTGAGGGTTTATCAAATCAGGGATCAGGTTTGGAATCAGCTGATAGCGGAGCATATTTTTGATGAAGAGGCGACTAAATTAGGTATTAACAGATTTACTTCCAGGGAGTTAGAGTCAATTCTACTGAGCAATGACGCTATGAACCCATTAGCACAGGAGCAATCATTAATTGATCCTGTTACCCGGAAACTTGATCCTGTAAAAGTTGATAAAGTAATTAAAGACCTTAAGCAAAGGGAGTTACTCGATGCCCAGATTATTAACCCGATCACACTTAATACCAAGGTTAACAGATACTCTTCCATGATTTCCGGCAGCGCTTATTATCCTACCTGGATGCAGAAAAGAGATCAGGCTGCCACAAAGAATTTCGCCAGCATTTCTTACGTAAACATTCCTTACACCGATATTCAGGACAATACTATCAAGGTTAGTGATGAAGAAATCAATGCGTATATCAATAAGAACAAGGAACTCTACAAACAAGAAGCGGGGAGGATCATCACCTACTATTCCTTTGAGCTTACTCCCTTGAAGGAAGATAGCGCGGCTGCCCTGAATTCGATACAGCAACTGGTAGGGGAATTTCAGTCAGACACCAATAATGCCGCCTTTGTAGCCAGATACGGATCTACTATAGACTTTCAGGACAAATACATACCTAAGGCCCAGTCAGCCTCTCCATATTTGGATACCATTATCACAAGGCCATTAGGCTCTGTTTTCGGACCTTATTATGATGCTGCACGCAACAGTTATGTGATAGCGAAATATCTGGGGTCTAAGGCTGTTCCTGACAGTGTTAAAGCGCGACATATCCTCATTATCACCAATGACATGAACTCGGGTCAGCAGGTAAGGGATGATGCTGCCGCTAAAAAACTCGCAGATAGTTTGCTCGAAGCCGTAAAAGCGGGTTCGGATTTTGCAGCACTTGCCATGCAATTTTCTGCTGACGGAAGTAAAGACAAAGGAGGAGATCTCGGCACTTTCGGTTTCGGAACAATGGTTCCAGAGTTCAATGATTTTTGTTTTTACCAGCAGACAGGAGAAAGGGCTGTGGTTAAGACACAGTTCGGCTACCATGTGATAGAGATAAACTCTCAGAAGGATATCAAACCTGCCTATAAGATTGCTTATGTGAACCGCGAGATTTTTGCAAGCGATGAGACGGTCAACAAAGCAAATATCGCAGCGACCAAACTTTCAGCCAACAAGGACGCAAAGTCTCTGGCTGAATATGCGAAAAAGAACAACGTTAAAAATCCATCCACGCCGCCCCTTGTTAAGGAAAGCGACTATATGATTGCGGGTATGGAAGAAGCCAGAACCCTTGTAAGGTGGGCTTTTGAAGCCAAGCAAGGCGATGTCAGCGACCCCATCACCATCGGCAATCAAGTGATTGTAGCGATACTCGACAAGGTACTGACAGAGGGAGTACAAGATGCCTCCATTGCCAGGGCTGCCGTTGAACCCATGGTGCGCAAAGAGAAAAAGACAGAAATGATTCTCAAGAAGCTGGGCAACAATCCAACTCTTGAGTCTGCAGCAGCAGCATACAATAAGCAAATTCTGCAGGCCGGCCTTGATTCAAGCCTGGTATTCAGCTCTCCGTTCATTACTGGAATAGGTATGGAAGCCAAGGTTGCCGGCGCCGCTTTTAATAAAAGCTTACTGGGTAAAACCTCACCCGCTTTCGGAGGAACCAACGGGGTTTATGTTATCAAGGTCAACTCCATCGGACAAAAGCCCGCAGACAGCCAAGATTTGTTACAACAGCAGTATAATCAAAAGATGGGATCCATCAAGGCGCAGATCAACAATTGGTACGAGGGTCTGAAGAAACTTGCTGACATAGAAGACAACAGAAGCAACGTTTATTAATTCAACCGCCCTTTGATGTAATTTTGCATCAATGGAGGACTTTCGAAACAAGGTGGCAGAAAGCGGGATTATCACTCTTGACCCCGCTATATTTTATCCTTCCGCAGAAATCATAGAATTTGATTTGAAGGAATTTCTTTTCATGGGTCTCATACTCAAAGAAAAGGAGTTCAGGGAAGCCCTTAAGAACCTGGATATCCAACCATACAATGGTAAAATCGTGGCGGTACATTGCTCAACTGATGCCATCATTCCGGTATGGGCCTATATGCTGGTTTCCTCATTACTTTCGCCCGTAGCCTCCGTTGTCATGATGGGAAATAAAAAGGAAGCCACAAGACAGTTCATCTCTTCAACAATAGCAATGTTAAATGGTGCCGACTATCAGGATAAACGTGTTGTGATAAAGGGTTGTGGCGAACTTGATATTCCTGCCGATGCTTATCTGTCCCTTACCAATAAACTAAGGCCCTATGCAAAAAGCATCATGTATGGGGAACCCTGCAGCACCGTTCCTGTATTTAAAAGAAAAGATTAAGACAATCAGAACTGAGCGCTTTTCGGAAATCTAGGGAAGGGAATCACATCCCTGATGTTGGACATCCCGGTTACAAACTGAACGATTCTCTCGAAACCCAGTCCAAAACCCGCATGAGGGCAGGCGCCGAACCGCCTTGTATCCAGATACCAATCGAGCTCTTCCTCCGGAATGTTCATCTCCTTCATTCTTTGGGTTAGCTTATCCAGCCTTTCCTCCCTTTGTGAACCACCGACGATTTCGCCGATACCGGGAGCAAGGATATCCATCGCTGCGACTGTTTTACCATCATCATTCTGCCTCATATAAAAGGCCTTGATCTCCCTGGGATAATTGGTAAGAATTACGGGCTTCTTGAAATGCTTTTCCACCAGGTAGCGCTCGTGCTCACTTTGCAGATCCACGCCCCATTCCTCAATCAAATACTGGAATTTTTTCTTCTTGTTGTGATTGCTCTCTTTCAGGATTTGAATCGCCTCTGTGTAGGTGATTCTTTCAAAATTGTTTTCAACAACGAACTGCAGCTTTTCCATCAAACCCATTTCACCTCTTTCATTGACGGGCTTTTGTTTTTCCTCTTCTGCCAGCCGCTGTGCCAGGAACTCCAGATCTTCTCTGTTATTTTCTATCGCATGGCGGATGATATATTTAATGAATTCCTCCGCGAGGTTCATGTTGTCTTCCAGGTCATAAAAAGCCATTTCGGGTTCTATCATCCAAAATTCCGCAAGATGCCTTGCCGTGTTGCTATTCTCAGCCCTGAACGTGGGACCGAAGGTATAGATATCAGAGAAGGCCATAGCAGCGAGCTCTCCCTCCAGTTGTCCGCTAACCGTCAGATTGGTGCTTCTTCCGAAGAAATCATTTTTGAAATTGATACTGCCATCTTTTTCCACCGCACTGCCATCGAGCGGTAAAGTGGTAACCCTGAACATCTCGCCGGCGCCCTCCGCATCACTTGCTGTGATGATGGGACTATGGATGTAAACAAAACCCTTATCGTTGAAAAATTTATGAATGGCAAATGCAAGGGCGTGTCTAACGCGAAAAACAGCACCGAAGGTATTTGTCCTGAATCGGAGATGGGCAATTTCCCTGAGAAATTCAAGGCTGTGTTTTTTCGGTTGCAAAGGAAACTTTTCAGCATCACTATCGCCTAATATCTCAAGTGCTTTTGCGGCCAGCTCATATTTTTGACCCTTTCCCAAAGATGGAATGACAGTACCGAAAACCCTGATACAAGATCCTGTTGTGATGCGCTTCAGTATTTCATCATCCAGCAAACCCAGCTCCACCACCACTTGCAGATTAGACAACGTGCTACCATCATTCAATGCTATGAACTGGTTGTTTCGGAAGGTCCTTACCCAACCCATCACTACCGCTTCATAATTCGCAGATTCGTTTTTCAAAACATCTTTGATCCTGGTTCGATTGTTAAACATCATTCATTTATTAAGTCAACAAAGATAACATCGTCTATTCTCCTTCCCCCGTCAATACTCATTAAAAACATTATTCTCCGGGATGATAAGTCTTCTCAGCCATTAAGGACACGTCCTCCTTGTAAAACAGGACATCTCTGAATTTCCCCTTTGTATACAGCGCTGCCTGATCCTCGAAATGTTTATTATTTGAATCTCCGGAAACACCTCCGTCAAGAAGCGCTTTTGCCTTTATTTTTTTTCCGAACTCTACCGCACAAACAAAACTGTTTCCATGGGTTCCATACCGAAGATCCGTCCCCGGAAAGTAATTGCTGGAGTAGGAGGGTAGCATGCCCCAGGTTGCAGAAGCAAACGCGATCGGATAACTGATGTTGGCGTCCTGAAAGGAGGGATTGTCATAGCCGGTCCTCTGAAAACGGTTGATTTCACCCCATTCAACCTGCCAGCGATAGAATCGCTTATTAAGAGATTTGATAACATCCATCATTGACCGCAACAATTCCGTTTGTTTGTATTCGGTAACAAAGCGATTAATTTGTTTCACCTGGTCCGCATCCTTATAATCGTTGATCAGTGGTTCTATTTTGTTGCCCCATTCGACGGCGAGCGCGGTTTCAATTGATGATTCTGAAACGCTGTAGTCCCAGCTTTTTAACATGCTGATAGGTTCCTCAAGATAAAAACGGCAGGAATCCACTTCATCAGCCATAACCTCGTAGGCTTGAATCAATGCGGGAATCAATACTTCAAAAGCGGAAAGCGTCTTATCGTAGCCTATGTTGATAAGCCTATCAAGATTCAGTTTCTTTTTAGAAAAAGCTTCCAGTAAACGCTTTGCATTCAACGACCTGAAATTCTCTCCTTCGGGAGCCATGTAGGAGGGAAAGGAATCCCTTTTGGGGCTTTGTAATCCTGACACAGAGAAGGGCGAAGAGTTACAGTTCTGTATATAGCCGACGGAAGGATTTAAAACCGAAATCAACTGATCGGTCTTATGTAAACCCTTCCATTCTGTTTCTGCAACACTTCCGTCAACAGGAAGCGACCAGTCAAACTTGGTATTCCTGACAGGAATATAATTGCCGTGCCAATAGGCGATATTTCCTTCAGCATCCGCATAGGTTGTATTATCGGTTCCGTTGGCCAGGTAATTCAATGTTTTCCTGAACTCTGTAAGATTTTTCGCTTTGATTCTTTCCCAGCTTTGCAATAGTCCTTCTTTGGACCTGTTCATTGCCCTAACGGCTACCCATTTGTCCGCTTTTTTGCTGAGAACCGGTCCGTGATCGGAAAAATATCCGACGAACTGATGACTCTTTTGCTGGTCTCCATCGAGGTAAGAAATGACAATGTCTTTTTTCCTGAATTTCTTCTGTTTTCCTTCATACAGATATATCCAGTCATCATAAGCTTTTGCAACTTTTTCAAGATACAGATCTGCTGCATCCGCCTTGCTGGAGGTGTGCATCCAGCCGCAATGATCATTGAAGCCCTGGTATACGAAAAACTGTCCCCAGGTAACGGCACCATAGGCGTTCAAACCTTCTTCACTTACCATGTGGGCTTCTGTTCTGTAGTGCAGGCTGACGTGGGGATTAATATATAAAAGAGCGGCCTTGTTTTCGGTTATTGAGGGAGAGATGGCAAATCCATTGGAGCCGGTATGCTCGAGGGTGGGCTCTGTAGCCGGAACATAGGCGCTGAATTTTTTATCGGAATAAAACTCCGCAATTTGCTTTATGCCTATTCCGCCCGAATTGATATGGTCAATGCTCCCGTTGGTCCATAACAGCGGAAACCATGGTTCAAAATGGTTGATCAGCAGAGGGGTCACAATCCCTTCATTCTTGAACAGGTAATAATTTATTCCCATGGCAAAGGCATCCAGCAACTCTTTCATGTAGGGCGAACAGCTTTTGTAATCCGCAATGGCTTCTGATGAATCAATCAGCAGCCTCATCTTCAGGTCCTGGTAAATTTCGGAGGGGCCATTGACCTCGGAAAGCCTTCCCAGCATTTTGATATAATTCAATTCTACGGCCCTGAAATTATCTTCACACTGCGCATACATTAAACCGAATACGACATCAGCATCCTTTTTACCATATATATGAGGTATCCCCCAGTTATCACGAATGATGGTTACCCTGGAACTTATTTTTACCGCCTCCATGCGATCTTCCTCTGAAATTATTTCATCCTGTGCCCATAGTTTCAGGGGCAAAAACAATAAAATCAACAGTTTTCTCATCTTTTGATCAATTATGGGTGAATTTGTACGTTAAAATTAATTCAATAATCCCGTTAAAGGCCTGATAATGTACCTATCACGGACGAAAAAAATTTGCATTTCAGAAAATCTCTGTATTATTGCAGAGGAATTGGCAGGAGTGCTATCCCAATCCAAATGCTTCTATTCACGCCTATTTCCTGATCAGCCCGAATTTAACGGTTAAAATCAAATCAACAACCTCATTTCATATAGCGTTTTCACAGGGTTATGTATGACATTTTACAACTGAACGATTTACTCGTTCCCGAGTTGCTGGATATTGCCGATGAACTAGGCCTTACCAATACAAAAAAATTAAACAAGCAGGATCTCATTTATAAGATTCTGGATAAACAAGCAGTTATGACCGCAGACAAGAAGAAAAATGACGGGGAAAAGCCTAAGCGCAAACGAATATTGAAATCATCCGACCCGTTGGAGAGCCCATCTTCCCCTAAATCTTCAAAACAGCCGGAGTCGGAAAAGAAACCGGTCAGGAAGGCAAAGCCGGAAATAGAACCGGTTCAGGAAGAAGAAGAGGAGCTGCAACCCATAACCAACGATCAGACCACAGTTCCCGCGGCTATAGCACAAATGCTGCAGGCAGAGGATAGTCAGGAAGCCGAACTCTTTCCCGAACCCGCCCCCTTTCCGAAAGAGAACAAACCATTTGTTCCCACTCGCCGCGAGTCCCAGGCATTTAACATCGAATTTGATGCAGCGGTTTCTACCGAGGGTGTGCTGGAAATGATGCCGGATGGTTATGGCTTTTTACGGAGCAGCGATTATAACTATCTATCTTCCCCCGATGATGTATATGTTTCTCCATCACAGATAAAATTATTCGGATTAAAAACCGGAGATACCGTAAATGGAACAGTACGTCCCCCCAAGGACGGAGAAAAATATTTTGCCTTGCTAAAGGTGGAGACCATCAATGGCAAGACTCCCGAGGAAGTTCGTGACAGGGTACCGTTTGATTATCTGACGCCCCTTTTTCCTTTCGAGAAACTTAATCTTCAAATCAGGGCGGACAATTACAGCACCCGGATCATGGACCTCTTCACCCCCATTGGTAAGGGGCAGCGCGGATTGATCGTTGCGCAACCCAAAACGGGTAAGACCATGTTGCTAAAGGAGCTTGCCAATGCGATTGCGGAAAATCATCCGGAATGTTATCTCATGGTAGTGTTGGTGGATGAGCGCCCCGAAGAGGTTACCGATATGGAAAGAAGCGTGAAAGCGGAGGTAATCGCATCTACTTTCGATGAGCCGGCCGAAAAACATGTAAAGGTTAGTACCATAGCGCTTCAAAAAGCAAAGAGGCTTGTCGAGTGTGGTCATGATGTAGTGATTCTGCTAGATTCCATCACCCGCTTGGCCAGGGCGCACAATACAGTGGCACCCAGTTCCGGAAAGGTTTTGTCGGGCGGTGTGGAGGCCAATGCCATGCAGAAGCCGAAGCAGTTCTTCGGGGCGGCCCGAAAGATTGAAAATGGAGGTTCGCTGACTATCATTGCCACCGCGCTGGTGGATACAGGCTCCAAGATGGATGAGGTGATATTTGAAGAATTCAAGGGAACCGGTAACATGGAATTACAACTGGAAAGAAAGTTGTCCAACAAAAGGATTTATCCTGCCATCGATATCGTTTCATCTTCTACCAGAAGGGACGACCTGCTGCTTGACAAGGATACGTTGGGTCGGATGTGGGTTCTCCGAAAGCACATGTCGGATATGAACCCTGAGGAGGCCATCAACACCCTGCTCAGGAACATGAAGGGAACCAAGAACAATGCGGAGTTCCTTTCCAGCATGAACGGATAAAAAATCTCCAAGCCGGCGACATGGCTATCCAGAAACTATCCATGGAACAGTTCCTTGCCTGCAGGCAGGAAATGCCGGTACTGGATGTGAGAAGTCCGGGAGAATACGGTCATGCGCATATTCCTTTCGCATATTCAACACCGTTATTTACAGACGAAGAAAGAAAAGTCGTCGGAACCCTCTACAAGCAGCAGGGAAAGCAAAAAGCCATCAAGGCTGGACTGTCTTATTTCGGCACCAAAATGACCGATCTGGTCGAGCAAGCCGAAGCCATCATAAAGAAACAGGGATATTCAGCGAACAAACTGATCGTTCATTGCTGGCGCGGCGGCATGCGCAGCGCAGGTGTAGCCTGGCTACTGGACCTCTATGGATTTGAGGTATTCATCCTGACGGGAGGCTACAAGAATTTCAGGAGGCGCGTACTGTCCGAATTTGAAAAAGATAAACCCATCCACATCCTCGGCGGCTATACCGGAAGCGCAAAGACCGACATATTGCAGGCTATGGGACGAAAAGGCGAGCATATCATCGACCTCGAGGGAATCGCATCCCACAAGGGCTCCGCATTTGGGGCACTGGGACAAGACCCGCAGCCCACGCAGGAAATGTTTGAAAACCTGCTTGCGTTACAACTGATGACAGTGCCCGAAACGGGAACCTGGATGGAAGATGAGAGTCAGCGGATTGGAAGGCTCAATATCCCCCATGCGTTATGGGCGACAATGAGAAACAAGCCGGTCTATTTTGTGGATATCCCCAAGGATCTGAGGTTGGCTTATATCACTGAAAATTATGGCCGCCACCATGTCGCCGACCTCATTGCAGCCACAGAAAGAATACAGAAAAGGCTGGGCGGCCTGGAGGCAAAAAACACGATCGAAAATTTACAAAAGGGAAACATCATCGGAGCGTTCGGAATCTTACTCGCATATTATGACAAGTTATACCTGAAAGGTCTTCACAACAGAGAGGGGCTTGAAAGCAGGCTAAGCCGTTTTGAGAGCGAGGATATGGACATTAATCGAATAGCCGATTCATTGATTATTCATAAAAAAGATAAACGTAGCGATAAGAATGGATAACAGCATGGAAAAGGAGATCAGACTCACGCAATTCTCAAAAGGCGCCGGATGTGGATGTAAGATCGCTCCTGCCGCACTGGAAGAGATTTTGCACACGGAAGAACAAACACAAAAGTTTGAAAAACTTCTGGTGGGAAATAACACAAAAGATGATGCAGCGGTACTTGACCTGGGGTCTGGACAATCCATCATTTCCACCACAGATTTTTTCATGCCCATTGTGGACGATGCCTTTGATTTCGGAAGGATTGCTGCAGCCAATTCCATCAGTGATATTTATGCGATGGGCGGCAAGCCCCTGATGGCTATTGCCATTTTGGGATGGCCTATAGAAAAGTTGTCCGCGTCCCTGGCACAACGGGTACTAGCCGGAGCAAGGCAAATTTGTAATGAAGCCAATATACCCCTTGCGGGCGGTCATAGCGTGGATGCTGCCGAACCTATTTTCGGACTTGCCGTTACAGGAATAATAGATAATCAGAATATCAAGAAAAACGACGGGGCCCGGGAAGAAGATATTATTTTTCTAACCAAACCACTCGGGTCCGGTGTATTATCTACCGCCATGAAGAGAGAGGTGTTGCACGAAAATCACAGGGAGGAATTTATTAAGGGTTTGGTCAGCTTGAATAAGATAGGCGAAAAGCTCGGACTCATAAATGAGGTTACGGCGATGACAGATGTTACCGGTTTCGGCCTGGCGGGGCATCTGATTGAAATGCTGGAGGGTTGCGGCCAATCCGCTGAAATATATTACTCCAAACTACCCGTATTGGAGGGAGTCAGGGAGTATATTTCCAATCGGGTCATACCGGATGCCACCTATCGTAACTGGAATGGCTATGGCAAGAAGGTTGAATTTGGTGAAGGCGTTCCGGTAATGGAGGCCTTTTCATTACTACCGGATCCTCAAACCAACGGAGGACTCCTTATTACCGTGAAACCGGAATCAGAAAGCTTACTTCAGGGAATACTGAAGTCAGAAGGGTTGTATGCTATTCCTATTGGAAAAATAGTTGCCAAAAAAGAGAAACTGATCAAGGTCTGCGCCTGACAAGAAGTGTTCTTAAAATTCAAGAGGGAGGTTAAAAAATCAGATGCTGTTTATTCCTGATTTTTTCATTGGTCATTTCTACCACCAATTGCACGCCGGGAATCGATTTAAGCCCATGGATAATAGATGAAAGATCACTGATTGAGGTATCATCATCCTTTATGAGCCAGAGGAAATCAAGGTGCTTGAATTCAGGCAGAAGATACTCTCCGTCGTATTCATTGTTATATAGATAGTGGGTGACAGTACAGGAAGGAACTTTGTATTCGTATATCGAAAAGAAATAATTTCGGTCCTTTTTTCTTAACTGAATTTCAAGATTATGGTTGATCCGGAAGCTGAAACCAAGGTATTGATTGACGGCCCAGATCATCTGATAATCATTTCTTGGAGCTACCACTCCCAATAAGCGCGTACAATCAAAAAACTCCTCGGCAAGAGTTTCGTTATCGATCTTGAGTTTCATGGCGGCACTAAACTAAACAATAAGATATTAAAATACAATATCCACGTTCAGGGTCTCATTGCCTCTTCTGATCTCAAGGGTGGCGGGGTCCCCCTTGCTGAAGTTTCCCAGCGCTTTCATATAGGCTTGAATATCCGAAATGGTAAAAGGGGCTATTTTCATGATGATATCTCCCTCTTTCAAACCCGCTTTTTCCGCTATTTTGCCCGCAGAAACACCATCAAGCCTCACTCCGGCTCCGGAATATGTATAATCCGGCATGATGCCGAGCGTCACCTTGAAGCTCGATTTGGCGGTCATATCCTGATCCCTTGTTTTAGTGAACGCAAGCCTTTCGGCCTTTTCTGAATTCTTTACCAAGCGGAAAATCATTTTTACCAACTCTGTCTGACCCCTATAGTTGATGTATTCTGCATCATCGCTTGGTTTATGATAATCATGGTGTAATCCGGTGAAAAAAAACAGAACGGGAATATCTTTTTTATAGAAAGAGGTATGGTCACTGGGCCCCGAACCGCTGCTGTCATATTTGAAGTTGAAGGATTCTCCTGAGTTTTTCAATAATTCGGCCCATTGGGGCGACGTTCCGAAGCCTCCGACAGTCAGCGTCTTGCTGCTGTCATTCAGCCTTCCAACCATATCAAGATTCAGCATATAATTGATGCTTGAAAGTGTCACCGGGCAATTGGCGGTAAAATGCTTTGATCCGAAGAGTCCCAGTTCTTCCCCCGAAAAGGCAACGAAAATATAGTTGTGTTTTCCCTTCTTCTCCTTTTTAATCATCCTTGCTATTTCCAACATGGCGGCGACTCCGCTTGCGTTGTCGTCTGCACCGTTATGCACCAATTGTTCAGTTCCTACATAAAGAGAATTATTATCCTCACCTAAGCCGAGGTGATCATAGTGAGCGCCGATCACCACATTCATTTCAGCATTGTTATTGATCATTCCGACTATGTTTCTTCCCATTCTTTTTACCTTTTCCATTCTCACATTTATCAGGAACTGATGCATTCCAATCGAATCCTGTAAGGATTTTTTCATTCCATTGCCGGTAAGATACAGCAGCGGAATGCCTACGGAAGGCCGTTTGTCAGCCGGCTGAAACCGGATAACATCGTCTTTTCCGGAGCTGTTGTATAACAACAAAGCTGCAGCTCCTCTTTCCCTGGATTTGATGGCAAGGGAATGAATGTTTTCATAAATATCCGAGTGCGGATTCGTGGCGGACTGCTCCATTAATTCCGCAACATCAAAAAACCAAACGGATTCATTTTCCTGCAAAGCCATGGAGGCGGTATTGTCAAACACAGATTCCCCCGAATAAGCAAGCGGAAAATAGTCCTTTACTTGTTCAAGAGTGACATTATCAATGGAAAGTGATGTACCTGATTCAAAATGTTTGGTCTCCGCAATTTCAAACGGTTGTACATACGTTTTGCCGGGCTGGGCGCCCTGACCTACGGTAAAAACGGGTTCGATGCCCAGCTCGCGGAAGCGGTTCATGATAAATTCTCCCGCCATCCACTCACCTTTGGTTCCGGCCCTTCGGCCCATCATGCTGTCTGCGGATAGGATAGAGATATGACTCCTTAGTGATTCCATCAATTTTTTATCGGACTTCGATAATTTTTGAGACAGAATCGTCCCGGGAATAAGCAAAGGCAGGAGAAAAGTAAACAGTATTCTCATAACAATGTCAAAATTAGATGAATGGCGCAAATGGGGCGCATTCATTTTGCCTAAACCCCCGTTATAATTGTTCCTTGTGGTAAATTTGCGCAGCAATCAATTCTTGGCCAAGAAACTAAACATAGCAATCGTTGGTAATCCCAATAGCGGGAAATCCTCCTTATTTAATTGTCTTACAGGACTGAATCAAAAAGTTGGAAATTTTCCGGGCGTAACGGTTGAAATGAAATCCGGTGAATGCAAGATTTCGGATAATCTCACAGCCAACCTGATCGACCTTCCGGGAACCTATAGCCTTTATCCCAAAAGGGCTGACGAATGGGTTACTTATAAAGTGTTGCTGGACCAGGATGAATTGAATCCCGACCTGATTGTTCTTGCTGCCGATGCCAGCAATCTCAAGCGCAATTTGCTATTTTGCTCCCAGATCATTGACCTGAAAAAGCCACTGGTTGTAGCCCTTACCATGATGGATATTGCCAGGGAAAAGGGGATTAAGGTGGATATTCTGGGGCTGGAAAGAGAGCTTGGCGTGCCCGTGGTCATTGTTGACCCAAGAAAGAATAAAGGAATAGGTACTCTCAGAAAAGCGATGGAAACAGCATCCGAGCTGCGCGGTGTTCATCCCAGGATTTTTGTGGAAATAGACAAAAGCAAGGCTGCCGTAGATGAAGTCGCGAACCTTGTATCCGTAAAAAGCCCCTATGCCGCATTGCATTATCTTATCAACAGGGATCAGCTTTGTGAGACAGAAGCATTAAAAAGGGCGATTGATGAAATCGGCAGCAAATATGACTTCAACCCCACCCGGACACAGGCTGAAGAAATCATGCAGCGATATGCTCGCATCAAACAGATCATGCAGCTGACCGTTGTTGAATCAGATCCATTGAAAAAGGCATTGATCAGTGAAAGGCTTGATGATATCCTTTTACATAAGAGATGGGGCTATATCATATTGTTTTCTGTGCTCTTTCTTCTTTTTCAAAGCGTGTTCTGGATTGCCGCATATCCCATGGATGCCATCGAATGGGCATTCGCGGGCCTTTCCGGCCGACTATCGGATGTACTTCCCGGGGGTTGGTTTTCTGATTTGCTGGTAAATGGCCTGTTGGCCGGATTGAGTGGAATCTTCGTATTTGTTCCTCAAATCATGATACTGTTCGGCCTTATCACCCTGTTGGAGGATTCCGGATACATGGCCAGAATCAGCTTTCTGACCGATAAGCTGATGAGAAAGGTAGGACTTAACGGAAAGAGTGTGATGCCCATGATCAGCGGCTATGCCTGCGCAGTGCCGGCCATTATGAGTGCCAGAAACATTGAAAACAGCAAGGAAAGGCTGCTGACCATCATGATCACCCCCTTGATGAGCTGCAGTGCCCGACTCCCGGTTTACACCATCCTGATAGCATTAGTGATACCGGGAGATCTTTATTTTGGTTTTATCAGCCTGCAGGGTTTGGTGATGATGCTGCTCTATGTTTTCGGAACAGCACTGGCGCTGCTGGTAGCTTGGGTGATGAAGTGGTTCATTCGCTCTGCAGAAAGAAGTTTTTTCATACTTGAACTGCCTGTTTACAGAAGTCCCCGCTGGAAGAATGTTTTTTATACAATGGTTTCAAAGGCGAAGATTTTCATTTTTGATGCCGGTAAAATCATTCTTGTCATCAGCATTCTACTTTGGGCGCTGAGTTATTTCGGTCCACCCTCTACCATGCAGGCTATAAAGGATAAATATGAGCAGAAAATCGCTCAGAATCCCGACAAATCTTCTGTTTTTGAGCGGGAAAAGAATACCGAATTGTTGCAATCATCTTTTGCCGGTATGATGGGCAAGACCATAGAGCCGATCATTTCTCCCCTTGGGTATGACTGGAAAATAGGCATTGCGCTGATAACCTCCTTTGCTGCCCGTGAAGTTTTTGTTGGAACCATGGCTACATTATACAGTGTAGGGGAGGAGGGAGATGAAACCCAATCAACACTAAGGCACAAAATGGCTGCCGCAAAAAGGACTGATGGAAGTAAGGTGTATGATCTGCCTACCGGACTTTCCCTTTTGGTATTTTATGTGATTGCTATGCAATGCATGAGCACCCTTGCGGTAGTGAAGCGGGAAACAAAATCCTGGAAATGGCCCTTGCTGCAACTCGTATATATGACTGTACTGGCTTATCTCCTGAGCCTATTAGTATATCATCTCTTCTGACAGCATTAAAATCCGTTATTTTTGCGCTCTAAAATTCATTCATGAAGCAGACTCCCTTTACAGACTTGCACATCAGTCTTGGCGCCAAAATGGCCGATTTCGCCGGATTTAACATGCCGATTTCCTACAAAGGAATCAACGAAGAGCATCATGCAGTCAGAAGTAATGCCGGTGTATTTGATGTAAGTCATATGGGTGAGTTCATCGTGAAAGGTCCCCACGCTCTTGACCTTATTCAAAGGATCACCTCTAACGATGCAGCCAAACTGAAAGCAGGACAAGCCCAATATAGTTGCTTCCCCAACGAGGGTGGCGGTATCGTAGATGATCTGCTTGTTTATTGTCTCGAACCGGATAATGCGTATATGCTGGTGGTGAATGCGGGCAATATGGAAAAGGACTGGAATTGGGTCAAGGCCAACAATAAGAATGGTGCCGAGTTGCATGATATTTCCGATAAAACCTGTTTGCTGGCCGTGCAAGGCCCCAATGCCTGTAAGATCATACAACGCCTTACAGACATGGATATTCTGAACCTTAAATATTACACTTTCGTGAAGGGCCGTTTTGCCGAGGTTGAAAATGTTCTCATCAGCGCAACGGGATATACGGGATCGGGAGGAGTTGAGATATATTTTGAAAACAACGGAACCGCCGCCCACGATATCTGGAATGCTATTTTCAAGGCCGGTGAGGCAGAAGGAATCAGTCCTGTAGGGCTGGGAGCCAGGGATACCCTTCGACTTGAAATGGGCTTTTGCCTGTATGGAAATGAGATCAATGACAACACCACCCCGCTAGAGGCCGGGCTGGGATGGATAACAAAATTCACCAAGGATTTTGTGGGCAGACCTGTCATTGAAAAACAAAAGCAGGAAGGAATGACCAGGAAGCTGATAGGATTTGAAATGATTGATAAGGGTATAGCCCGCCATGGATATGAGATTTGCAATGAAGCCGGCGAGGTGATAGGATATGTGACCTCCGGTACACAGTCGCCAAGCCTGAAAAAAGCCATCGGAATGGGCTATGTGACCATGCCGTATTCCACTCTGGATTCAGAGATTCACATATTGATCAGGGGAGCAAAGCTCAAAGCAAAGTTGGTAAAGGTTCCTTTCGCCTGATTTTATGATTAAACCTACCATTCATACTTGTTTATCTCCTGCTTTACTGCATTTATACGATGTCAGCGAAAGTGTGGTCGTGGTGATTGATGTGCTCAGAGCCACTTCTACCATAGCCGCAGCCCTTCACAACGGAGCATCCTGCATCATACCTGTGGCAACGGTTGCCGAATGTATAGAGAGAGGTCGGCAGGAAAATGCCATCACTGCAGGGGAGCGCGATGGAAGGGTAGCAGAAGGTCTTTCCTATGGCAACTCTCCATTTGAGTATCCTCCCGACTTCATTAGAGGAAAAAAGCTGGTGTTGACGACCACCAATGGTACCAAGTTGCTGCATATGGCGCTGGACAACGGGGCAAAGGAAATAGTAACCGGCGCTTTTGCCAACCTGGGTGCGGTTTGTGATCATCTTAGGCAACAACAAAAGCCTGTCATTCTTGCCTGTGCAGCCTGGAAAGACAGGGTGAATCTCGAGGATAGTCTTTTTGCCGGAGCGGTGATTGAAAACCTAATACCTCATTTTGACCTTCCTTGTGACTCCTCCAAAATGGTACACTCACTTTTCAGGGAGGCGCAGCACGATCTTTTCAACTTCATGAAGGAAAATAACGCCTCTCATTACAAAAGGCTGATGGGGTTTGGTCTGGAAAAGGATATCCGCCATTGCCTGCAAACCGACACCGCCCCTGTGCTTCCTTATTATCATCAGGGAATGTTAATTTCCGGGAAAGTATAGTCATTTTCTCCACAATCTTTCCCAACAGGCCGCAAACGCGAAAAAAATTGCTTTAGTTTTGCAAGTTACACTTTGCAGAAGCACCCCGCAATAGGTTCTTCATCGGATGTAACGTCAAAAACATTTTAACTTGGCACTATCCCATCTGATCAAGCACATTTACAACAGCGGAACCGATGAAGTCATACGCAGGGGAAAAAAGATCCACGCCATTGGATTTGTCGAGCAAATCGAACATGATGATCTTACGGGAAGCATCGTGTTCAGGGTGAAAGACGACACCTATAATACTTTTTACAAAGTACATATCCAGAAGTATACCGACCCCAAGTTAATGTCGCTTCGCTGCGGCTGTCCTTACAATCTGGGTGAGATTTGCAGACATAAGGCTGCAGCGCTTTTCAGGCTGCAGGAGATGGTTGACAAAAATATTCTCGGCGCCAACCTGATTAAGTATGACCAGAAGCATACGGTGGCCAAAATGAAACATATCGATCTGAAGATGGTCAAGATGTTCTCCTCTTCCTCGATATATGAAGCGGCCGATAAGCTGCTCAGAACAGTAAGAGCCAATATCACGAGCGCCGTGGATGAAAAAGTTACAGCTGAGCTTACTGTTGATGATAAGAAATATAAGATAGTCCTGCAGAAAAATGATGAAAGGAATTTTGATACTTCATGTAATTGCAAAGAAGAAGACCACCCCCTTTGTTTGCATAAGACCACCCTTTTCTTACAATTACTGAACGCGTATGGTCCTAATTATTTTGACAGTATCAGAAACTGGGACAAGGAGAAGAACAAGTTGTTGCAGATATATGGCTATAGCCTGAATGAAGACCTTGCGGGAAAGTTCGAATTCATTTATAAAGAGGGAAAACCTTTTCTCAAAGTGCTTGACCCCTCTATCAAACGCGTAAATGACGCCACGCCTCAACCGATAGCAAGAGTCTCCGTCCCCAAGCCCATTCCCATGATGGACGAGGTGGCCGTTGCGGAAAGACCCTCCAAACGGATAGGAATTGTGCTCAATCTCAATGCCAAGTCATATCCCGGTATTTCCGCGGAAGCTATTTCGGGAGAGGCGGATGAAGAAAACAGCAAATTCGTGGGAAGGGTTGAACAGATAGACCTTTCAAAATTCGTGAATACAGACTCTGTTTCCGATGATGACAAGCTGCTGTTGCAGCAGTTGCGAAAAATGCATGAAACGGAGGTTAATAAATATCTCAATCGCAATTCCCCCTTCAGCGGAATCTGGGACAACATCATTCATCAGGATGGAGAAGAGTTGCCGGAAGAGACAAAGATGCTGATTAATGAATACCAGTTTCCCAAGTTAAAAAAAATATTCCTGGAGTCAGAAAACAGGCTACAATATTATCTTCCGAAAGGAGTTTCTTTCAAGACATCCAATCTGAAGCCGGCCCTGTTCAATACGCAGTCTGTAACCCCCATTTTCAAGGTGTCTCCCAAACAGGACAAACTTGAAATCAGCTGTGTTGTTAAAATTGATGGAAGGCATGTTCCCGTTAATGAAAATCAATCCGACTCTCCCTTGCTTTTCATGACTGACGGAGTCTTTTATTTATGGGAAAAATCGGAAGATGTGGTAAGAGCGGAAAGCTTCATCAGAAACGGCAACCTCCTTTATTCAAAAGACCAGTGGCAGCAGAAAATCAAGGAGACCATCATGCCGTTGGCGAGAGACTATCAGGTCATTTATGATAAAAGCCTGATAGAAGAGATAAAAGGCGTAACGCCGGAGGTAATCGTCAAGCTCCAGGAAAAGGGCGACTATCTGGTGTTTCAACCGGTTTTCAACTACAAAGGACATGAGACAAGCGGTGTCGCAAGAGATGTCATCACTATTCCCGGAGAGGGAAAGATGCTGGTGATTCACAGGGATAAAGAGGCTGAATTATCCTTCTTGCAGCAGTTGCAAAACCTACATTCACAGTTCGCGAGACAGATTGAAACCAACGCATTGGTACTTAAGGGCGCCGAAGTCCTTAAAAACAATTGGTTTTTCCTTTTTATGGATGCCATGAAGGAAAAGAAGGTTCCCGTATATGGTTTTGAGTCGTTGAAGAATTTTCGATTCAACACGGCCAAACCTAAAACGAGAATCCATGTCACAAGCGGAATGGATTGGTTTGATGCAAAGGTGGAAATCGAGTTTGGGGACCAATCTGTTGGAATCAAGGACATTAAGAAAGCCCTCGCCGACAAGCAATCGTTTGTCCCTTTGCGCGATGGGACACTGGGCATACTTCCGGACGAATGGCTCAAGCGATATGCGCTGTTATTCAAGGTTGGGGAGGGAAGAAATGAGCAATTGAGATTATCAAGGTATCATCTCAGTGTGATTGATGAGCTGTATGACAGCAGGGACAGCTCTGAAATCAGTTTTGCCCTTGATGAAAAATTTGAAAAGCTGAGGGCCTTCAAAAAAATTCCTGATACTGCACCGCCGGCACAACTAAAGCCGATTTTAAGACCCTATCAGCTATCCGGTTATCAGTGGCTGAACTTCCTGAATGAGGTAGGCTGGGGCGGAATTCTTGCTGATGATATGGGATTGGGTAAGACCGTCCAGGCGCTCAGTATGCTCGAGCATTACAAGAAGAAGGAGAAAACCCTTACCGCCATTGTCATTTGCCCGACAACGTTGATTTATAACTGGCAGAAGGAAATTACCAAATTCACTCCATCGCTGACAAGTGTCATACACCATGGTAATGCAAGAAATCGCGACCTGGAAGTATTGAAACAATCAAATGTGATCATCACCACTTACGGCACACTTCGTAGTGATATCCAGATACTCATGAAGATCTTGTTTGATTATGTGGTACTGGATGAAAGCCAGGCCATCAAGAATCCGTCTTCCAAGGTCACAAAGGCCGCCTCGTTGCTGACGGCCAAGAATAGGCTATGTATGAGTGGAACCCCTCTGCAGAACAATACGTTTGATATTTACGCTCAAATGAATTTCCTCAATCCCGGTTTGTTGGGAAGCGTGGATTTTTTCAGAAACGAATTCGCTACACCCATTGACAAGTTCGGTGAGCCGGAACAAAAAGAGCATCTGAGAAAGCTGCTTTATCCATTCATTTTACGCCGCACGAAAGAACAAGTAGCCAAGGACCTTCCCGAGAAGACAGAAACCATTTTATTCTGCGAGATGGATTCGGCGCAACGATCGATTTATGAGTCTTATCGAAACCTTTACCGTGAGAGAATACTCGGCAGCATAGAGGAGCAGGGAATTGAGAAATCTCAGTTGACCATATTGCAAGGACTTATGAAACTCAGACAGATTTGTGACAGTCCCGCCATATTGAATGAGCCGGAAAAACATCCGAATCATTCCATCAAGCTGGAAGAACTTACCAGGGAAATAGAAGAAAACATAGGTAACCACAAGGCTCTGATCTTTTCTCAGTTTTTGGGAATGCTGTCGCTGATCAAGGATAAGCTGATCAAGGATGGGGTCAAGTTTGAGTATTTTGATGGTAGTACCAGTGCAGTTGACAGGGAGAAGGCGATCAATAATTTCCAGGGAAATGATGATTGCAGGGTGTTTCTCATCTCACTAAAGGCAGGGGGTGTCGGCCTTAATTTAACAGCGGCTGACTATGTTTACCTTGTTGATCCCTGGTGGAATCCTGCAGTGGAGCAACAGGCCATAGACAGAACTCACCGTATAGGTCAGACGAAGAATATTTTCGCATATCGCATGATTTGCGTGGATACCATAGAAGATAAGATTTTGCAACTTCAGGAGCGCAAAAAAACCCTGGCAAAAGAATTGATTACCGACGATACCGGATTTGTGAAATCATTGAGCAGGGCGGACGTAGAGTATCTGTTCAGTTAAAAAGCCCCGTACGGATGTACAAGGCTTCAGAGATAAGCACTGGTTAATAATTATTTTTCTTTCAGCCCCGATTCAGGAAGCCAAGAATTTCTTAAGTCTTTCGAATTCTCTTTTCGATTCCGAGTCAAAAAGGGTTGACCAAATTTTTCCAAGTCGACGGTTCACTACCACGAACAATCTTCTTAGTGGCCTTGAGGATTTTCTTTTGGTATTCATGACAAAATAGTTTCCGGGTGTTGCGATAATGCCCGATTTCGATTCATACTTACCGAAATCAACCCAACAATGTTCTATCGTATCACATTGTTGCGACTTCTTCTGCCGCCCTGATTTTTCTTATAATATTTCACAGGATAGTCATCTGAATGCTGACGGAATCTGGACACGAGAGTCAAAAAAGCCGCCCACAATCTTCGGGTCAGATGACTTTTGTTAGAAATATTCATCACTAAGGGTTTGGCAATCATAGCTCTTGTAAAAACGCAATTATCCCCAGCTTATTGTGCCTGATGTGGATAAAATCCCGGCTTGTTCCTTTATGGAGTAGAAGTGGAGGGTCGAATGAAGTCTATTTTGATGGGTAGGTGTTTGAAAAAAGAAACTTATATATTTTAATAATCTATTACCTGTTCTTCCATTTGAGGCATTTCCCTCCATTCGTATTGTTGATTTCTCAATTGAGGAGTGAATCCTGCCGCTCGTATTGCCTCTTGAATGGAATTACTTGTAAAACGGTGGGGAGCCCCTGCCGCGCTCACAACGTTTTCTTCAATCATGATGCTTCCAAAGTCATTGGCTCCGGCATGCAGACAAAGCTGTGCCACATCCTTTCCGACAGTAAGCCAGCTGGCTTGAATATTCAAAATATTAGGAAGCATGATTCTGCTTATGGCTATCATTCTCACATATTCCTGCGATGTCGTAAGGTTATGCACCCCCCTTATTCTGGTCAAAAGCGTATCGGCATCCTGAAAAGTCCAGGGGATGAATGCGAGAAAACCTTTCGCCTCTGGCGGTTTTTTGTATTGCACATCCCTAAGGCCGACCAGATGCTCAAATCTTTCACGAATTGTTTCGACATGCCCGAACATCATGGTTGCAGAGGTGGTAATATTCAATTGATGCGCCTCGGCCATGATGTCAAGCCATTCTTTCGCGCCGCATTTACCCTTACTGATCAGCCTTCTGACCCGATCCGATAAGATTTCGGCACCGGCACCCGGAAGGCTATCCAATCCAGCACTCTTCAGCGCTGCCAATACTTCCCGGTGGGTCGATTTTTCGATTTTTGTGATATGTGCTATTTCCGGAGGACCAAGAGCGTGGAGTTTGATGTTGGGATACAGCGTTTTCAAATTCCTGAAAAGGTCCACATAGAAAGATAAACCAAGTTCAGGGTGATGTCCTCCTTGTAAAAGAAGCTGGTCGCCACCGTATCTGATGGTTTCCTCAATCTTTCTTTTATAGGTATCAATGTCTGTGATATAAGCATCAGCGTGTCCCGGAATTCGGAAGAAATTGCAAAACTTGCAGTTGGCTACGCAAACATTAGTGGTATTTACATTCCTGTCTATCTGCCAGGTGACTCTGCCATGAGGCACCTGCTTCCTGCGCAACTCATCAGCCACCAGCATCAGCTCGGCAAGCGGGGCGTTTTCGAAAAGATATATTCCCTCTTCAACAGAGAGTGGCTCCAGGCGCAGGGCTTTATGAAACAGATCTTCTTTATTCATTAGTTCTGTAAAATTAACACCAATAGCAAACAATCGGGGCATTATCCTTTTGTAAATTTGTGTTATGATTGAGTTTCGGAAACATGTCTTGAACAACGGTCTTAGGTTGATCGTGCACGAGGATAAAAGCAGCCCCATGGCTGTGGTCAATGTGCTGTATGATGTGGGAGCCAGAGATGAGGATCAGGAAAAAACGGGATTTGCCCATTTATTTGAACACCTTATGTTCGGTGGCAGCAAGCACATTCCCTCTTATGACGAGCCGCTGCAGATTGCGGGAGGAGAGAATAACGCTTTCACCAGCAATGATGTGACCAATTATTATTGTAAACTTCCTGCAGACAATATTGAAACCGCTTTTTGGCTGGAGAGCGACAGGATGCTCAGCCTCGCATTTAATAAGAAATCACTTGACGTGCAGCGCAAGGTGGTATGTGAAGAATTCAAAGAGCACTATATCAATAAGCCTTATGGAGATGTTTGGCATAAACTCAGGGAGCTAGCCTATAAAAAACATCCCTACAGGTGGATGACCATCGGAAAGGAATTGAGTCATATC
>Ga0315906_10000207_pt1 | contig 97980 bp, 101 predicted proteins | sample LakEriMetagenome_4_FD_203526 | JGI IMG/M metagenome (GOLD analysis project Ga0315906, IMG submission 203526) | Freshwater fungal communities from buoy surface, Lake Erie, Ohio, United States - Buoy 2 MA122 | ecosystem: Environmental > Aquatic > Freshwater > Lake > Lake biofilm | place: USA...
GAGGCATAATAAACATTGAAAAGGGGTGGCTCAAAATTCAATGAAAAACCCGGCTCAGAATTCAGTGGAAATCAACAAACCAATGGGTATCGCGCTGTCTGTGCGGGTGACGGGTTCGGTGTACGCGCGGCGCTTATTGCACTTTTCGAAGAGCCCTTCGGAAGTGCATGGCGGGCGCTTGGTGCGTCAGGGTGAATTCGATCAGCCGGCGCATTAAAAATACCAATAAAAACAAATAGTTATAAAAATTCCGCTTACCCCGCATTCAGCGAAAGAATGCTGTTCAACCGCGCCACTGCCTGACGTAGCTCCGGCAGAATGCTCCCCAGCAGTTCCTGGCGTTTCACCACTCCGGTGTTGAAGGCGATGTTCATCGCTGCGATGGTGCGGCCACCGGCGTCGATGATCGGAGCGGCCACCCCCGTCAGGCCTTCCTCCATTTCATCGACGATCAGCGAATAACCCTGGCGTCCGCATTTGCGGATTTCTTCTTCCAGTGCGGCGCGCTGCCAGATCGTCTTCGGCGTCAGTGCGCGCAGGTCGCTGGCATTGAGCACGCGTTTGAGTTCGTCAGCGGGCAGTGCGGCGAGCAGCACGCGGCCCGTCGATGACACATAGGCGGGCAGGCGCATGCCGGCGAGCGAGATGCCGGGCGTGGTGAGCAGGTTGCGTTTGGGTACGCGCAGCAGGTAGACGACTTCCGTGCCGTCGAGCGCGGCGACCGAGACCGAGTGGTTGAAGCGGCTGCCGAGTTCAACCATCACCGGCTGGGCGAGACTGGCCAATGGCATCGACGACAGGTAGGAGTAACCGAGGTCAAGGATGCGCGGGGTCAGCGTAAAGTTGCGGCCGTCCTGTGATACATAGCCCAGTTCGAGCAGCGTGAGCAGGATGCGTCGTGCGGCGGCGCGGGTGAGCGCGCTGCGTTCGGCCACTTCGCTGAGCGTCATGTGCCGGTTCTGCGGACCGAAACTGCGGATGACCGCCAGCCCCTTGGCAAAGGATTCGACGTAGGCGTCCGAACGCCGCGGTGCAGCAGCACCGGCAGCCGTCTCCGTTGTGGACTTTGCGTTGACTTTGCGTAGCGTCGTGGCCATGATTAATTTTCGTATAACGAATACTTGTTCGTTAAACGAACAAGTATGCGCTTACCGTAAATGATCTTTCTGCCGCGCGCAAGCCGGGTGCGGCAGCCGTGAAAGGGTTTGTGATGGATTTCAGATTCACCGAGCAGCAGGAAATGTTCCGGGACTCGGTTCTTGCGTTTGCACGCAAGGAACTGGCTGATGGGGCGTTGGAGCGGGCGCATTCGGCACAGTTTCCGCATGACGTGGCCAAAAAAATGGCGGATGCCGGACTCCTCGGCATCACCATCCCGGAAAAGGATGGCGGCAGCGGCGGCACGCTGATGGATGCGGTGATCGCGATTGAAACCATCGCCACCGTCTGCCCGCGCAGCGCGGACGTAATCCAGGAAGGCAACTTTGGCGCGATCCGCGTGCTCGCGCATTTTGCCAATGACGACCAGAAAAAACGCTACCTCGCGCCGCTGCTCAAAGGCGAGGAGGTCATTGCCGTGGCGATGACGGAGCCGGAGGCCGGTTCCGCGACCACCGATCTGGTGACCAGCGCCACGCCGGACGGTGATGGCTACCGCATCAACGGCCGCAAGGTGTTTCCGAATCCGCATGCCGACCAGTATCTGGTTTATGTGCGTTATGGCCCGGGCGTCGGCGGCATCGGTTCGGTGATGCTGCGGCGTACTGCGCCCGGTTTCAGCACCGGCAAGCCGTCGAAGTTCATGTCGGGCAACGATTGGGCAACGCTTTATTTCGACAATGTCTATGTGCCGCCCGAGGACGTGCTGCTCGGCCCCGGTGGTTTCAAAAAACAGATCGCCGGTTTCAATGCCGAACGCATCGGCAATGCTTCGCGTTCGCTGGCTTACGGGCGTTACTGTTTTACCGTGGCGCGCGAGTATGCGATGACGCGCAAGCAGTTCGGCCGTCCGCTGTGTGAATTCCAGGGGCTGCAGTGGAAGTTCGCTGAAATGAAAATGAAACTCGATGCGGCGCAATTGCTGCTGTATCGCGCGGCGGTCAATGCGGATCGCGGTTTTCCGGCGGCGGATGAAACGACAGTGGCCAAACTGATGTGCAACCAGACCGGATTCGAAGTTGCGAATGAATCCATGCAGGTGATGGGCGGGCTGGGTTACACGCAGGAGACGCTGGTGGAATATTGTCTGCGTCGCAGCCGCGGCTGGATGCTCGCCGGTGGTTCGATCGAGATGCTGAAAAACCGTTTGGCCGAAATCATTTTTGAACGCCGTTTCTCGCAGCGTCCGCCGCGAACGACGGATTCAGCCAAAGGCGCGGCCTGATCATAAAAAAACCGGTTGGGCGCGCCGGGTTCCGGTGGTGCATGATTCATGAATGGATGGAGGAGACCATAACAATGAAGAAGTTGAATCGAAGCGCGTATCTGTTGTGCGGGGTCATGCTGGGCGGTGCGCTGGTGCAGCCCGTTAATGCGCAAACACAGGCGCAAACCGGAACCTATCCGACCCGGGTAGTGCGTATGGTGATGCCATTCCCGCCGGGTGGTCCGACGGACATTCTCGGCCGCCTGCTCGCGCAACGGCTGTCCGAGTCGCTGGGGCAGAACGTGCTGGTCGACAACCGGCCGGGCGGCGGTGGTGCGATTGGTGGTCAGGTTGCGGCAAAGTCGCCGCCCGACGGCTACACCATGTTCCTCGGCGGCATCACCACGCTGGCCACCGGTCCCTTCATTCACAAGAACCTGCCCTTCGATCCGCTGAAGGATTTCCAGACGGTGACGCAGGCGACCCTGCAGCCGCTGCTGCTGATGGTGCATCCGTCGCTGCCGGTGAAAACCGTCAAGGAATACATCGCACTGGCCAAAAAGAACAAAGGCCAGATCAATTACGCGACTTCCGGTCCTGCCGGTTCCGGGCATCTCGGCGGCGAACTGTTCAACTACATCACACAGGCCGGTGTCGTGCACATTCCCTACAAGGGCGCGCCTCCGGCGCTGCAGGATCTGGTTGCGGGGCAGGTGCAGTCGATGTTCGGCACCATGCTGGCTGCGGTTCCGGTGGTGCGTACCGGCAAGATCCGCGCGGTAGCCATCACCGGACCGAAACGCTCGATTGCATTGCCGGATGTGGTGACCTTCGCCGAAGCCGGCCTGCCGCAGTACGATGCCAGTTCATGGAACGGTATCCTGGTGCCGGCCGGTACGCCGCGGCCCATTGTTGATCGTCTGAATCTTGAGCTGGTAAAGATTCTGAAAGATCCGAAGGTGCTGGAGCGCCTGGTCAACGACGGCCCGATCGCGATCGGCAACTCGCCTGAGGAATTCACCGCCTTCATCAAGAGCGAGCAGGCGAAGTGGAGCAAGGTCATCAAGGCCGCCAACATCAAGATCGAATAAGCAGCAGCGAACATAGGGCAGAGCGAAACATGAGCAACGAGCAAGACCGTCTGGAACTGGGCAAGGCGCTGTTTTCACCGCGTACCGTGGCATTGGTCGGTGCATCTGCGGATGCCGCGAAGCTGGCATCGCGTCCGCAGCGTGTGCTGCGCAAGCATGGGTTTACCGGAACCATCATTCCGATCAATCCGGCACGCAGCGAGATCAACGGTGACAAGGCCTGGCCCGACATCCGTTCAGTGCCGCAGAAAATTGATCACGCTTTCATCATGGTGCCGGCGAAGGCTGTGCCCGGCGTGATTGATGATTGCGCGGCGGCTGGCGTCAAGGCGGCGACCATTTTTTCCGCGGGCTTTGCCGAAACCGGCGAAGAAGGGCGTCTGATCCAGCAGCGCATGGTGGAAGCCGCGCGTGCGGCCGGTGTGCGCCTGATCGGGCCCAACTGTCTGGGCATTGCCAACGTCACCGGCAACACCGTGCTTTCAGCCAATGCAGTGCTCGAAAGCCAGGTGCTGGTGCCGGGCAACCTGAGCCTGGTGTCGCAAAGTGGCTCGATGATGGGCGGCACGGTGTCGCGCGCGCAGGAGCGCGGGCTCGGTTTTTCGAAAATGGTTTCCGTGGGCAATGAATGCGATGTCGGTGTCGGTGAAATCGTCGACTGCATGGTCGATGATCCGGATACTCAATGCATTCTGTTGTTCCTTGAGGCCTTCCGCGACGCGCCGCGTTTGGGTGCCGCCGCGAGACGCGCGTTTGAACTCGGCAAGCCGGTGATCGCGTTCAAGCTGGGCCGTTCTGCCGTGGGCCGTGAAATTGCAACAACGCATACCGGCGCGATTGCCGGGGCGGATGATGTGGCGGAAGCCTTTTTCCGTGACCACGGCATCATCCGCGTGAAGACCTATGAGGCGCTGTTCGAGGCGCCGCAGCTGGTGATGGGTTTCAAACCGCCGAAGGGCAAGCGGGTGGCCGTGTTTACCGGCACCGGCGGTGCGGCAGCGATGGTGGTGGACCAGCTGGGGCTGGCCGGCATCGAGGTGGTGCCGCCGCCGCAGAAGGTCATCGATGAGCTGGGCGGCAAGGGCATCCACATCAATGACGCGCCGCTGACGGACCTGCCGATGGGCCGCGCCGAAGGCGGTGTTTATCCGACCATCATCCATGCCCTGGAACGCTCGGACCACTGCGATGTGATCATCGCGGTACAGGGATCAACCGCGACGCAGCGGCCGGACTCGGTGCGTGAGCGCATTCTCAACGCCGGACGCGTGTCCAAACCGATGGCGAGCTTTCTCGGACCGGCGGCGAACGAGGCGCTGGGCATCCTGCAGCGCGGGGGTGCCGCGGCTTTCCGTACGCCGGAAGCCTGTGCCGATGCGGTGCGGGCCTATTGCGAATGGCGTGCACCGCTGCGCCATCCGGAGGTGGATGCCGCGCAGGCTGCCAGTCTGGATGCGGCACTGAAGAAGGTGACTGCGGCGACTCTGAATGAGCGCACGGCAGCGCAGGTGCTCGGCGCGCTGGGCATTCCGTTTGCGGCGTCACAGGTCGTCAAGAACGGCAGCGAAGCGGTCAGCACCGGTTTCCCTGCAGTGGCGAAAATTCTTTCAACCGACATTCCGCACAAGACCGAAGCCGGCGGTGTGGTGCTCGGCATTCAGAACGCCGCAGAGTTGAAGACTGCGGTGGATGACATGCTGACGCGCATACGCGGAGCGCTGCCGCAGGCGAAGCTCGATGGCGTGCTGGTGCAGCGCATGGAGAAGGGGATCGCGGAAGTGATCGTCGGTTTCCGTCGCGATCGCGATGCCGGCCCGCTGGTGATGGTGGGCGTCGGCGGCATCCTTGCCGAACTGGGCGGCGGTCATGCCGTGCGTCTGGCGCCGGTGAGCCTGGACACCGCCCGTGAGATGATTGATGAAGTCGCGGCCTTTGCCGTGCTGCGCGGTTATCGCAACAAGCCGAAGGGTGATCTCGATGCGCTGGCGCGCGTGGTGCAGGCGATGTCGAATCTGGCCTGTGCGGCAAACGTTGAGGAGGCGGAAATCAACCCGCTACTGGTAAAGACCGATGGCGTTGTCGCGGTGGATGCGCTGCTCAGTCTGACAAAACAACAGCCCTGAATCATCAGCGGCGAGGAGGAATCAATCATGCGCAATATCCGTTTCACGGCGGCACTGCTTGGTGCCTGCTGGGTCATGTCGGCAGGCGCCGCATCGACCGACTATCCGGTCAAGTCGGTGCGGTTTATTTCTCCGTTTTCACCCGGCGGCGGTACTGACACGGTGGCCCGTGCGCTGGCGCAGCGTCTGGGTGATGCGCTGGGGCGGACGTTTATTGTCGATAACCGTCCGGGCGCGGAAGGCATTATCGGCACCGAGCTCGGTGCGAAATCACCCCCCGACGGTTACACGCTGCTGGTCGGCAACCTTGGTACGCTGGCGATCAACCCCAACCTGCGCAAGGTGCCGTATGACCCGCTGCGCGATTTCGCACCCATTGTGCAGACCACTGCATCATCGACGGTTCTGGTTGTTCATCCGTCGCTCCCGGTGAGGAACGTGGGTGAACTGGTGGCGTTGGCAAAAACACGGCAACTGAACTATGGCGCCAGTTCATCAGGCACTTTTCTGCCGATGGAGCTGTTCAAGCAGATGGCGAAAATCGACATGACGCACATCCCGTATAAAGGGACGGCCCCTTCACTCACCGGCATTCTCAGCGGTGAGGTACAGGTGATGTTCGGCGGGTCGATCAACACCACGCCGATGGTCAAGAGCGGCAAACTGCGTGCATTGGCGGTGGCCGGCGATCGGCGCGCGAAAGCCCTGCCCGATGTGCCGACGGTGGCCGAATCCGGCTTCCCCGGTTACGAGGCGAACACCTGGAACGGCATGCTCGCCCCCGCAGGCACACCACGCGCCATCGTGCTGCGTCTCAACAAGGAGATGCTGAAAATTCTCGGCACACGCGAAGTCATCGATTACATGACTGCGGACGGCGCCGAACCTGCGGGTGGTACGCCGGATGAATTCGCCGCGTATCTGCGCAGTGAACATGCGAAATGGGCGAAGGTGATCCGTGACGCCAAAATCAGTAAGTCAAATTAATTAATTAATTAATTAAATCAAATACTTATGAACTCTCCTGCGAATGTGCCCGTGATTCCGGCAGTTGCGCGCGACGCCAGCCGCAAGCTGGCCCGTTATGTCGCCGAACTGGATACCCGCAAGCTGCCGGATGCGGCTGTGCATGCCTTTCGCCGTGCGCTGCTGGATTACCTGACCTGTGCGGTTGCCGGATCGGGTACTGATGCGGCGCGCATGGTTCTCGACTATCTGCAGTCCTGGGACAAGTCGGCAGAAGCCAGTGTGATTGGCACGCCGTTCCGGCTGGCCGCGCAGAATGCCGCCTTCGTCAACGGCGCGGCAACACATGGCCTTGATTTTGACGACGGCATGACCCGCGGTTCGGTGCATCCCGGCGGTTCGGTGTTTTCGGCGTTGCTGGCAATGGCGGAAAAACTGGGTTCATCCGCTGAAGATCTGATCGCCGCCGGGGTTGCCGGATATGACGTGACGCTGCGCATTGCGGCAACCGTACATCCGCATACGTCGCGCCGCGGATTTCATAACACGCCGACCGCCGGCGTATTCGGTGCGACTGCGGCTGCTGCGCGCTTGATGCGCCTCGATGCTGCAACGACGTTGAACGCGCTGGGACTGGCCGGCAGTTTCTCCGGCGGCCTCAGGGCTTATTTGCAGGACGGTGCCGAGGTGAAGCGTATCCATCCGGGCAAGGCTGCGCGTGACGGCATCGTCTGCGCGGAACTGGCCAAACGCGGCCTGACCGGACCCGGTGAAGTGATCGAGGGTCGCTACGGATTCATCCAGGCTGCGGCTGGCGGCAATGCGGAGTGGGCATTGCTGACCGATGCGCTGGGTGAACGCTTCGAGATCTGCAACGCCTATTTCAAACCTTATCCGGCTTGCCGCCATTTTCATGCTTCGCTGGATGCGGTGCGCACCATTGGCCGTCGTACGCCGTTCAAGATTGATGATGTCGCCAGCGTGCGCATCGGCATGTATGAAGCCGGCGCTGCAGGGCACGACCAGAAAACCGCGGAAAACCTGCTTGATGCGCAGATGAGCGCGCCGGTAACCACGGCGCTGGCGATGGCCTTCGGCAATGTGACGGTGCCGAGTTTCGAACGGGCCAACCTGGATCGCGCCGACATTCGCCGCTTGATCGAGGTCACCGACGTTTATGTGGATGAAGAATGCGAGCGCATTTATCCGGGGCGCCGTTCCGGTGTGGCGCGTATTGAGCTGCGCGACGGGCGTGTGCTTGAGGAGCGTGTGCTCGACCCGAAAGGCGAGGGCGAGAATCCGATGACAGATGATGATCTGGCGACGAAGTTTTCTTCCAACTGCGCGCCGCTTATCGGCGAGGCACGCAGCAGCAAACTGCTGGATCTGGTCATGAATCTCAAAACCGGCAGCCCGCTGGCGGAGCTGTATCGCTGGTCCTGATCCGCTTTTGTTCATGATCTGGTCGCAAAGAAGATGCTTTTGAAGAGTCATACTGACTCTCAGAGCTGCCGATGGGGTCTCTTGAGACCATTATGTGGCCGGATGCGGTTTCCCCCTATGGGCTGATGCGTTAAAATCGGGCTTCTGCACTGGCGTCTTGCCGTGCCGAAATCCCTGAATTCCTTTCCGGAGCATTCATGAAGGTTCTAGTGACAGTCAAACGTGTCATCGACCCGTACGTGAAGGTGCGCGTCAAGTCGGATGGCACCGGCGTGGAGACCGCCAACGTCAAGATGGCAATGAATCCGTTCTGCGAAATCGCAGTCGAACAGGCGGTGCGCATGAAGGAAGCGGGCATCGTGACCGAGATCGTCGCGGTGTCGGTCGGTACACAGCAGTCGCAGGAAACATTGCGCACGGCGATGGCGATGGGTGCTGATCGCGGCATCCTCGTCGAGGTTGCCGGTGAAGTGCAGCCGCTGGCCGTAGCCAAACTGGTCAAGGCCATTGTCGACAAGGAGCAGCCCAAGCTGGTGATCATGGGCAAGCAGGCGATTGATGACGATTCCAATCAGGCAGGCCAGATGACTGCGGCCCTGCTGGGCTGGCCGCAATCGGCGTTCACCTCGGCGATCGCCGTCAACGGTGACTCGGCGGATGTGACCCGCGAAATTGACGGCGGCCTCGAGAAGCTGACGATCAAGCTGCCTGCGGTGGTGACCACCGATCTGCGATTGAACGAGCCGCGTTACGTTACGCTGCCCAACATCATGAAGGCTAAAAAGAAGCCGCTGGAAGTGATCAAGCCCGAAGCGCTGGGTGTTGACGTCGCGCCGCGGCTGAAAACCGTCAAGGTTGAAGAGCCGGCAAAACGCAGCGCCGGCGTCAAGGTGGCGGATGTGCAGGAACTCGTTGCCAAACTCAAGAATGAAGCGAGGGTGATCTGATGCCCGTACTCGTCATTGCCGAACACGACGGCAAACTGCTCAAGCCCGGCACCACCAACACCGTTACCGCCGCTGCCAAAATCGGCGGCGACATTGTGGTGCTGGTGGCCGGTCATCAATGCGCCGATGCAGCGCAGGCCGCAGCGAAGATCGCCGGTGTCAGCAAAGTGCTGCTCGCCGACTCGCCGCTGTATGCCGGCGGTGCTGCCGAAAACCTGACCGCACTGATCCAGACGGTTGCCGCCCAATACAGCCACATCCTTGCCCCGGCCACCGGCTACGGCAAGAACTTCATGCCGCGCCTGTCCGCGCTGCTCGATGTCCAGCAGATTTCGGATATCAGCGCCGTGGTTTCGGCCGACACCTTTGTGCGGCCGATCTATGCCGGCAACGCGATGGCCACGGTGCAGTCCACGGACACGATCAAGGTGATCACCGTCCGCGCCACCGGATTTGATGCGGCGGCCGAAGGCGGCAGCGCTGCGGTCGAGAACCTCGCTGGCGGTCCGGACACCGGGCTGACCAAATTCAACGGCCAGGAACTGTCGAAGTCCGACCGTCCGGAACTGACGGCGGCGCGCATCATTGTTTCCGGCGGTCGCGGCATGGGCAGCGGCGACAACTTCAGGATTCTCGAAGCGCTGGCCGACAAGCTGGGCGCTGCAGTGGGCGCCTCGCGCGCGGCTGTGGATTCCGGCTATGTCCCGAACGACTATCAGGTCGGGCAGACCGGCAAGATTGTTGCGCCGGAGCTGTATATCGCGGTCGGCATTTCCGGCGCGATCCAGCATCTGGCCGGCATGAAGGACAGCAAGGTGATCATCGCCATCAACAAGGATCCGGAAGCGCCGATCTTTGCGGTGGCCGATTACTGGCTGGTCGAGGATCTGTTCAAGGCCGTGCCGGAGTTCACCCAGCAACTCTGATCAACGGTTACATGCGGTAACATCAAAGGGCGCCTGCACGGCGCCCTTTGTTTTTGTGGATGATCCATATGTCGACCTATGCCCCACCGTTGAAGGACATGCAGTTCGCCATCGCCGAGTTTGCCGGACTGAACTCGGTGGCCGCTCTGCCGGGCTGTGAAGACGTCAATGCGGAGCTGGTTGAGGCGGTGCTCAGCGAAGCCGGCAAATTCGCGCAGGGCGTGCTCGATCCGCTGAACCGCGTTGGCGACAAGCAGGGCGCACAGTGGCGCGACGGCGTAGTGACTGCGCCTGACGGGTTCAAGGAGGCTTATCGGCAGTTCGCCGAGTCCGGCTGGAACGGATTGGGCGGATCAACACGTTACGGCGGACAAGGGCTGCCGCATGTCATTGCGATGCCGCTGCAGGAAATGTGGAACAGCGCGAACATGGCCTTCTGCCTGTGCCCGATGCTGACCACCGGTGTGCAGGAGGCGCTGCTGCATCACGGTTCCCAGGCGCTGCTCGACACTTATATGTCCAGGCTGGTCTCGGGGGAGTGGACCGGCACGATGAACCTGACCGAACCGCAGGCCGGTTCCGACCTGTCAGCCGTCCGCGCGCAGGCCATACCGGAAGGTGATCATTACCGCATTCGCGGCACCAAGATATTCATCACCTGGGGCGAGCACGACATGGCGGCGAACATCGTGCACCTGGTGCTTGCGCGCCTGCCCGATGCGCCGGAGGGCGTGAAAGGCATTTCGCTGTTCGTCGTGCCCAAGTTCATGGTCAATGCGGATGGCAGCCTCGGCGCGCGCAACGACATTCGCTGCGTATCGATCGAAAACAAGCTGGGCATACACGGCAGCCCGACCTGCGTGCTGGCCTATGGCGACGGGCCGGGTGCTGTGGGGTATCTGGTGGGTGCACCGCATCGCGGCCTTGAATACATGTTCACGATGATGAATCATGCGCGACTCGGCGTCGGCATGGAGGGCATCGCGATTGCCGAACGCGCTTATCAGCATGCGCTGGAATACGCGAAGACGCGGGTGCAGGGCCGTGCGATCGGCCAACGCAGCGGCGACCGGGCCACCATCATTCACCATCCGGATGTGCGGCGCATGCTGATGACCATGAAGGCCCAGACCGAGGCGATGCGGGCGCTGGGTTATTACGCAGCAGGCGAGCTTGATCGTTCGAAGCACCATCCGGATAAGCAGCAGCAAGTGCAGCACCAGGCGCGACTGGATCTGTTGACGCCTGTGGTCAAGGGCTGGTGCACGGAAGTTGCGGTGGAGATTGCCTCGACAGGGGTGCAGATCCACGGCGGCATGGGCTTCATTGAGGAGACCGGCGCTGCGCAATATCTGCGCGATGCGCGGATTTCGACCATTTACGAAGGCACCACGGGTATTCAGGCCAATGACCTGATCGGACGCAAGGTCGGTGCCGAGAAGGGGGCAACTGCGCTGGCCCTGATTGCAGAGATGCGCATGCTGGATGGCGGTCTTGCCGAGGCAGGAGAATTGTTTGCACTGATGCGCCGCAGTTTTGCGCAGGCTGTTGATGCGCTGGAGGCGGCAACAGTTTGGCTGGTGGATCATTACCGTCAGCAGCCGGAGGCGGTGGCCGCAGTTGCAGTGCCTTACCTGAAGCTCTTTGGTACTGTAGCGGGCGGCTGGTTGATGGCGCGTGCTGCATTGATCGCCAGGGAGCGGTTGGCAGTGTCCGGCGCCGACCGGGAATACTTCGAAGCCAAGCTGGCCACTGCGCGTTTTTACCTCGAACATCTGCTGCCCCAGGCTGCGGCACTGTCGCAGACGGTGACAGCCGGCGCTGCCAGTACGCTGGCGCTGGATCCGGCGGCGTTTTGAACGGGATGATGCCATGCTGATCCGCGTTTTGTTGCTGGTCGCAGCGACTGTCGCTGCTGCGCCGGCGCGTGCCGAACTGACCTGTGAGCAACTGGTGGGAAGCGCGCAGGCGGCCATCGCGTTGCGCGACCAGGGCGTGCCGCTGAGCCGCGTTCTGGCGGAGACCGAAAAAGCCGAGATGCGTGAACGGTTTCGTCCGGACGAACTGGGTATGATCCGCCAGGCAATCCGCCTGACATTCACCGGCGAGGTATCTGTCCACGAACTGGCGGACACCTGTGCTGAAAGCCGGGGCCGCAAAAAGCGCTGAATGCGTTATATTGGCGCGCGTTTTTCGCGAAGTATTCACTGGAGAGGACACATGAGCAGCAGCATTCGATGGACATCAGTATTGTTGGGCTTGTTGGTTTCGTTTTCGGCTCTGGCGCAAAAGCCGCCGGCGAAACAACCGAATGTTCCCCCGGAATACGAGCGCAGCGGCGGACCTTATGTGCCGACGCCCAATGTTGTGGTTGACCAGATGCTGGGCATGGCCAATGTGGGCTCCCGCGATTTTGTGATGGATCTCGGTTCCGGCGACGGGATCATCGTGCTTACAGCAGGGCACAAGCTCAAGGCCAGCGGTTATGGCGTGGATATCGACGAAGAACTGATTCGCCTGAGCAATGAGCGCGCAAAGAGCCTGGGTATTTCCGACCGTGTGCGTTTTGAGGCGAAAGACATTTTCAAGACGGATGTCAGCAAGGCGACGGTGATTACGCTTTATCTGCTGCCCGAGATGATGCGCAAATTGCGTACAAAGCTTTTTACCGAGCCGCGTCCGGGCACACGCATCGTTTCCCACGATTACCACTTCGATGAGTGGATGCATGATTCGGAAATCAGTTTTGACGTTCCGGAAAAGGAATTCATCTCCGGTGTGCCGAGAGCGACCCTCTACCTTTGGGTTGTGCCGGCGAAAATCAACGGCAACTGGCGCATGCAGGTTGACGGGCAGGGCGAATACGGTCTTGCGCTGAAGCAGACTTACCAGCGTTTCGAGGGCAGGGCTGAATCCTCAACGCAGAAGTTGGGGCTGGCGGAGCCGCAACTGAACGGCACCGAAATCCGTTTTGTGATGCCTCAGGGTTCGGGCCGGACGCGCTTCCAGGGCAAGGTCAACGGCGACCGCATGGAGGGCTCAGCAAATTCCGGTGACGGCAAGGTCCTGCGCTGGCAGGCAACACGGGTGAAGGGCTAGTTCATCAACAGCGCGGGTGGCGAGCTCTCCAGCACGCTCTGGCGGAAACCCGACTGGCTGGCGGCAATATCGAGCGTGGCGGCGTTCCATGCGTCATGGATGATGATGCCGCCTGCTGTCAGTTCTCCGGCGACAGCGCGCGGTTTTGCCAGCATGTCCCATAGCGTGGTTGCATGACGTTCCGGCACATCCGGCATCGTTACGCGCTGTGGTGCCGCCAGCGGTGTCGCTGAGGCCACCAGAAAACTGTTGATGCGGCGCGCGCCCGGCCAGCCCGGTCGATACATTACCGCGTGCGGCAATTCGCTGGTCAGCGTGGCGAGCAGATGGGCGTAGGTGCGCGGGTCCTCGACATCGGCGAAGGTGTTGAACACCGCGATTCCGCCTGGGCGCAGGCAGCGTTTCAGGTCGCTGAAAAATTCACGGGTGATCAGGTAATCCGGTGTGCCGTCGCCGTGGAACAGGTCGACCAGCACAACGTCGTGGCGCGGCGTGCATTGCCCGACGTAGGTGCGGGCATCGGCCTGATGCGTGGTGACGCGACTGGCATCAAATCCGAAATAACGCCGGGCAACGGTTACGGAAGAAGGATCAATCTCAACGACTTCCACGCTGCTGCCGCTGGCGGCAAAACGTGTGGGCACAATGCCGGCGCCAAGGCCCAGCATCAGCACTTGCTGCGGTTCGGGCCGGTACGCACGGGTCAGCGCTTCCAGTGCGTAGGTGTAGAACGACACCGAGCGCTGGTTCGAGTCGACCATGTTCTGGATCAGGCCGTCGTGAAAATAAAGCCGCAGGAACCTGCCTTCGCCATCGGCCTCGCTGCGCAGCACCTTGACTGTGCCGAACAGCGAACTGTGAACGGCTTCGACCTGCCACTTCGCGCCGCTGAAGGCCAGGGGGCCCTGCCGGCCGGTGTAACGGTCGCCCTGCCACGCGAGCAGGGCGGCGCTGAGGATTGCGACCATACCGCAGGCGGTCACCATGCCGCGGCGACTCATCGGCAGTTTCAAGGTGGCGGCAACCAGCGACAACACACCCAGCAGCATCGCGACCATCAGTGTTGCGGTGTAGTTGCTGATGAACGGGATCAGGCCGAAGGCGGTGACCAGTACGCCAGCAACAGAGCCCAGCGTGCTGACAAAAAACACCAGTCCCGCGCCAGCATCTCCCTGGCTGCCGCTCTGCTTGCGCTGCAGCAGCAGGGCGACCAGCAGCGGGTTCATTGCCGACGTCGCAATCAGCGGCAGCAGGAGCAGGATGAGGCAGGCCGCAAAGGCGCCGCCGACAAGGCTCCAGCGCGCCAGCGGGTGAAAGGCAAAGGGATAAAGCAGGCAGGCGGCGACGATGGCGATGCCGGCCAGTGCCGGCATGATCGAAAACAGCAGGGCCAGCCGTTGCGGCGTCGCGGTCTTGCTGCTGCCGGCAAGGCGGCCGCCCCACCAGTAACCGAATGCCAGTGAGACCAGGGTGATCGACAGGATGCCTGTCCAGATGTAAAGGCTGACGCCGAAGTACGGGGTCATGATGCGCGAAGCGAGCAATTCCAGCGCAAGTGTTGCGCCGCCGGAGATGAAAATCAGGACGAATGGCATGGGAGTGTCAGAGGGCTGTCGGTTATAATTCGCCGCCAATCTACCACACGCGCCGTTGCATCCCGGTGACGACAACAAGGCCTGTGGTGGTCTCGGGTTCCCGTATGTCCGGGCACCGACCGTTCAGCCGTGGAGACAATCATGCAGCGTCTGATGATGGTGTTGAAAGCAGCCCTGTTGCCGCTGGCGTTTGTGGTGGCGGTGCCGAATGTTCAGGCTTCAGAAGTGCGTCCCAGTGTTCCTTATGTGCCTACGCCTCAGGCCGTGGTGGACCGGATGCTGGCCATGGCCCGTGTTACCGGCAGCGATTACCTGATTGACCTCGGTTCCGGCGATGGTCGCATTGTGGTCACCGCGGCGAAAAAATTCGGCACCCGCGGTTTTGGCGTGGACCTCAATCCGGTGCGCATCACCGAAGCCAATGACAATGCCCGCCGCAACGGCGTGGTCGACAAGGTCGCGTTTTTTCAGCGCGATCTGTTCGAGACCGATCTGACGCAGGCGACCGTCATCACGATGTATCTGCTGCCACGGGTCAATCTTGCCTTGCGACCGAAACTGCTGGAGCTGAAACCCGGAACGCGTCTGGTGTCCCATGATTTCGACATGGGCGACTGGAAAGCGGATGAGTCCGTGAGGATGGATGCTGCAGACAAGTACTCCGGTGCCGGTGGCGACAGTGACATCTATTTATGGATCGTGCCGGCAAAAATCGCTGGTGCATGGCGCGTAGCCCTGCCGGTGTCCGGGAAGGCGCAGACTTACGAGATCAGTTTCGAGCAGCAGTATCAGCAGATTTCCGGTGTTGCGCGAATCAACGGTCGTGCGGTGAGACTCGAAGGTGCAAAATTGCGCGGCGATGAATTGACCTTCTCGCTGACCGCTGATGTGAACGGCGCAGCGGTGAAGCATCAGTTCAGTGGCCGTGTCGCCGGAAATTCCATTACTGGCCAGGTTGCTCTTTCCGGAAGCCGCATGGCGGCGCGCGTGGAGTGGACGGCTGAACGTGCGGCGCGTAACGCCGCAATACCGCCTGTGGCGGCAGAGAGGAACGCGGTCAACTGATGGCATTCAAACGGATTGTGGCCGGCATGGCAGCGCTGGTCTGGATGGCGGCGGCAACTGCGCAGGATTTCGGCGATACGCCTTATGTGCAGACGCCCCAGGTGGTGGTCGATGCGATGCTGAGCACTGCCAAAGTCACGAAGAGCGATTACGTGATCGATCTGGGTTCGGGAGACGGGCGCATGGTCATCACCGCCGCGAAGAAAATCGGCGCCCGCGGTTTCGGTGTCGACCTCGACAAGCGCCTGGTCGCCTTGGCGAACAGCAATGCGCGCAAGGCCGGCGTTGCCGACCGTGCGAAATTCTACGCGCGTGACTTGTTTGAAACCGATCTGTCGCCGGCCACCGTCATCACGATTTATCTGTTGCCCGAAGTGAACCTGATGGCGCGGTCGAAGCTGCTGGCGCTGGCGCCGGGAACGCGCATCGTGTCGCATGACTACGGCATCGGCGACTGGATGCCGGATCGCCAATTCGAAATGGATGCGCCGGGCAAACCGGTCGGACGATCGCAGAAAAGCCTGGTGCTGTTCTGGGTGGTACCCGACAAGGTGGCCGGGCGCTGGGTTTGGCCTGTAACCATTGGCGGCGTGAAGCGGCAGGTCGAACTGACGTTGAAGCAGAACTACCAGAAGCTGACAGCGACCGCCAGGCTCGACGGCAACTCCGTCGTGCCGGTTGAAGAGGCCAAACTCACGGGACGCCAGGTTGATCTGACACTGACGCTGCCGGAACTCGGTAAGGTTGCTTTCAGCGGTCTGCGTGTCAATCAGGCCCTTGAGGGGGATATGCGTGTTGCTGCCGATGCCGGAAAGGCTGTGCCGTGGAGTGCTGTTCGTGTGGAGATCCAGGACCCCGATCACGTGACAGCGCCGCCGCCGGTGATTCGCGAATTCCAGTGAGGGTGGTCATGATGAAGGCGATTATTGTGAGGGTGATGATGAGCGTTGCGGTGGTTCGTAAATACTTGTTTTTAAATGAAATTATTACCGCTCTCGCACTGGGGTTGGTATTGCTGCCTGGGGCGCGCGCGCAGCAACAGCAGCAATACTTTGATGTGCCGTTTGTGCCGACGCCCTATGTGGTCATTGAAGAAATGCTCAGGCTCGCCAAGGTCACCCCGCAGGATTACGTGATGGATCTCGGCTCCGGCGATGGCCGCGTTCTGATTACCGCCGCGCAGCGTTATGGTGCGAATGGCATGGGTGTTGATCTTGACGGTGACCTGGTTGCGCAAAGCATGGCGTCTGCTGCGGAAGCCGGTGTCTCGGATCGCGTGAGTTTCCTGCAGCAGGATCTGTTCAAGACCGATTTCAGCCGTGCCACCTTAATTACGATGTATCTGCTGCCCGGCGTAATGATGCGCCTGCAGCCGCTGCTGCTCGACCTGAAACCCGGCACGAGGCTGGTGTCGCATGATTTCCGGCTGGGCGACTGGAAGCCGGATGTCACCACGCAGATCCGCAAAAACACATTCCTTTGGATCGTGCCGGCAAAAGTGGCGGGGCCGTGGCGCATCAGGGTTGCCTTGCCCGGCGGCGACCACGACATTGACCTGGAACTGCGCCAGAAGTACCAGGAAGTCGATGGCCACGGAAAATTCGGCGCACGCCATGCGCAGATATGGGAGACGCGTTTGTCCGGCGACCAGTTCAGTTTTGTGATGGTGGATGACCGGGATCGCGAGAATGAGGCGGCGCTTTATTTCGAGGGGCGCGTCAACGGCGATGTCATTGAAGGTCGCGTGCGTCGCGGTACCGGTAAAGCACAGACCGTTCATTCATGGCGTGCGGTCCGGGCTTCTGCACGGTGAGTCTGCTTCACATCACTCGCAAGGTGGTGCGCGCGCTGCTGGCCGGCGTCTTGTGCGGTTCGTTTGCAGCGCAGGCATCGGACGTGCATTACGTGCCGACGCCGATGAACGTGGTTGATGCGATCCTGGAGTTGGGTGGCGTCGGTGCCGGGGATTTCCTTGTGGATCTGGGTTCAGGCGATGGCCGGATTTCGATTCAGGCGGCGAAACGTTTCGGTACCCGTGGCTTTGGTGTGGAGATCGAGAGCCATCTGGCACGGATGGCCAACGAAGCCGCGCAGAAGCAGGGCGTTGCCGACAAGGTCAATTTCGAGGTGCGCGACCTGTTCAATACGGATCTGGGCCGTGCGTCAGTGGTTACGGCTTACCTGTTGCCGGCGTTGAACCTGAGGTTGCGGCCGCAGTTGTTCGAGCAGTTGCGGCCCGGTTCACGCATCGTTACCCATGATTTTGATTTTGGCGACTGGAAACCGGATGCCCGGGTCACGGTCAATGTGCCGGACAAACCATACGGTCCTCCCCGCAGCGAGATCATGCTTTGGGTCATCCCCGCGGATTTCTCGGGTACATGGAGCTGGCGTTTGCCGGTTGAAGGTGTTGAGCAAATGCATGAGGCCGTGATCGGCCAGACATTCCAGCAGGCGGCGGGCAAGGGACGCATTGCGGGGGGCGCGGCAGCCCTCGGTCGACTGGAAATAAGGGGCGATGCGATCAGCTTTGTCATGGGCGGTGAACCGGCCGGCAAAGCGGCATGGCGGGAGTTTCGTGGGCGCATCAATGGCGATACCATTACCGGCAGCGCAGTGATGATCGTCGAAGGGGGCAGTGCAGCGGGGTACGGCGCCAGCGTGCCGTGGCAGGCTGTGCGTACGCAACGGGGACGGATGAACATCGGTGAGCCGCAGTTCGGTTCAGGCAGTTCCAACAAGGAGCAGAAATGAGAATCGCAAGTGCAATGCGTTGGTTGGCGGCGGGTCTGGGTGCCGTAATGGTTTTTCCCGCAGCGGCCCAGGATGGCCGGGGTGATGTGATTTATGTGCCGACGCCGCAGATCGTCGTCGATACCATGCTCGAAATGGCCAAGGTCGGGCCCAAGGATTTTGTCATCGACCTTGGTTCCGGCGACGGGCGCATCATCATCACTGCGGCGAGCAAGCGTGGAGCACGCGGCTTTGGTGTTGATCTGGATACGGTACTGCTGAAAATGGCTAACCAGAATGCGCAGAAGGCGGGTGTGGCCGACAAGGTGCACTTCGTCGAGCAGAACCTGTTTCTGACAGACCTCTCCAAGGCGACTGTACTGACCAGTTACCTGCTGCCGCAGATGAATCTGCGCCTGCGCGCCAAGGTCCTGTCGCTGAAACCCGGTACCCGGGTGGTCGCGCATGACTACCATTTCGGCGAATGGCATCCGGACGAGCAGCGCGAACTGATTGTGCCCGAGAAGAAGGTCGGGACCCCCGGCATCAGTTATATTTTTTCATATGTCGTGCCGGCGCGGGTTCCGGGTAAATGGCAGTCGCTGCTGAACATCGACGGTCGCGAGACGCCAATGGAGTTCACGCTGCTGCAGGAGTTTCAGGAACTTGAAGGCAAGGTTGATATCCGTGACCGCAGTGCCGACCTGCGCGGACGTATGGACGGCGAGCGCATCCGTATCGTTGCCGGGGGGCGCAGCGGCGTTCTGCGCCATGAGTTCACCGGCCGGGTCGATGGCGGCAACATCACCGGCACGCTGGCGATTGGCGAGGGCGCGGCACGCAAGCAGTTGCCCTGGACCGCGAAGCAGGTTCTGCGCGGTGAACTGAAGCGCGCATCGGACGAGCCGGAAGCCGAAAAATAATCCGGGTCTGCAGCCATTAATCAAGGCCGCGGCTTTCTGTCCGTGGCGGGGGAGGATGTATGAGTACTGAACAGTCTTCAGCAACACCGCGCCAGACGCTGTCCATGACCGACGCCTGCGCGATGATCGTCGGTTTGATCGTCGGTGCCGGCATTTTTGGTACACCGTCGATCGTTGCCGGTGCGGTAGGTGATGAAAGGACGCTGTATGCGGTGTGGATTGCCGGCGGCGTGTTTTCGATCATCGGTGCGCTGTGTTATGCCGAACTGGCTACGGCATTTCCCTCCGCCGGCGGTGAGTATCATTTCCTGCAGCGCGCCTTTGGCCGTTCGCTGGCGTTTCTTTACGGCTGGGCGCGGATGACCGTCATCGTCGCCGGTTCGATCGCAGTGTTTGCCTATCTGTTCGGCGATTACCTGTCCCGCGTCATCAACCTGGGTGCTTATTCGTCGGCGATCTGGGCGGCTCTGGTCGTCGTGGTGCTGACGGCAGTCAACTATCGCGGCATTCGTGAAGGCAAGGCGACGCAGAACCTGTTTACGGTTCTGGAAGTCGGCGGCCTGCTGCTGATAGTCGCCGCAGGTTTGTTTTTTTCCGCACCGCCGGCCCCGGTGGCGCCTGCAGCAGCCGGCGCTGCCCAGCCCTGGTACATGGGGGCGGGCATCGGCTCGGCGATGATCTTTGTGCTGTTTACCTACGGCGGCTGGAATGATGCAGCCTATATATCCGCCGAAGTGCGCGACCGCGAGCGCAACATGGCGCGTGCGCTGCTGATCGCCATCAGCGTGGTGGCTTTGTTGTATGTGCTGGTCAACTTCGCTTACCTGAAGGGGCTCGGTTATGACCAGATGGCGCGTTCCAATGCAGTGGCTGCCGATCTGCTGAAGGCCGTCTGGGGCCCGACAGGCGAGAAGGTTATCGCGATCATGATCGCGATTGCGGCGCTGACATCGGTGAACGGGTCGATGATTGTCGGCGCGCGGTCTAACTATGCGCTGGGTCGCGACTGGCCGATGCTCGGATTCCTCGGGAAATGGCATGAACAAAGCGGTTCGCCGCGCAATGCGATGCTGGTGCAGGGCGTGATCGCGCTGGCGCTGGTAGGGTTGGGCGCGATACAGAATGCCGGCTTCAAGGGCCTGGTTGAATATTCGCTGCCGGTGTTCTGGGGCTTTTTCCTGCTCACCGGTATTGCGCTGTTTGTGCTGCGCGCGAAAGAGCCGGATGCGCCGCGGCCGTTCAAGGTGCCGTTTTATCCGGTGGTGCCGGCGATCTTTGTGCTGATGTGCGGTTATCTGCTCTATTCCAGCCTGACCTATCACCGCACCCATGCGCTGGTGGGTCTGGGCGTGCTCGCGGTTGGTGCTGTGGTGCTCATGATTGCCAAGTTAAAAAACAAATAAAATCAATAACTTGGTAAATCATTCGGGCGCAGTTTCCACTGCGCCCGTCAGTGCTGTGTGCGCTTGAAATGGCGCGCTGCAGCCCCCAACTCTGTTTCATTGTCTTGTTTACCATTCCGGAGTAGCGATGTCCGAAATCAACAATAAAGAGACCTTGGGCTTTCAGGCCGAAGTCAAGCAACTGCTGCAACTGATGATTCACTCCTTGTACAGCAACAAGGAGATTTTCCTGCGCGAACTGGTCTCCAATGCGTCAGACGCCTGCGACAAGCTGCGCTTCGAAGCGCTGACCGACAAGGCGCTGCTGGAAAACGATGCCGAGCTGAAAATCCGCGTGTCGTTCGATGCCGCTGCGCGCACGGTCACCATCAGCGATAACGGCATCGGCATGTCGCGGCAGGAAGTGATTGAAAACGTCGGCACCATTGCGCGCTCCGGCACCCGCGAGTTCCTGTCGAAGCTGACCGGTGATGCGGCGAAGGACGCCAACCTGATCGGCCAGTTCGGCGTCGGCTTTTATTCTTCGTTTGTGGTCGCAGACCGCGTGACGCTGACCACGCGCCGTGCCGGTCTGACGGCGGAACACGGCGTGCGCTGGGAGTCCGATGGCGGCGGCGACTACACGCTGGAAATCGTGGAGAAGGCGGAGCGCGGCACCACGGTCACGCTGCATCTGCGCGACGGCGAGGATGAATTTGCCGACAACTCAAGGCTGCGCACGATTCTGCGCAAATACTCCGACCACATTACGCTGCCCATCGTGATGAAGGCCGAAGAGTGGGACAAGGATGCCAGTAAATACGTGACCACCGACAAGGACGAAACCGTCAACCAGGCGAGCGCATTGTGGGCGCGCCCCAAGTCCGAGGTGACCGACGAGCAGTACGCCGAGTTCTACAAACACGTCGCACATGATTTCGAGGCGCCGCTGACCTGGTCGCATAACAAGGTTGAGGGGCGCAAGGAATACACGCAACTGCTGTACATTCCCGCGCGCGCGCCGTTTGATCTGTGGGATCGCGAGCAGCGGCACGGTATCAAGCTTTATGTGCGTCGCGTATTCATCATGGATGACGCCGAGCACCTGATGCCGCATTACCTGCGTTTTGTGCGTGGCGTGATCGACTCCAGTGATCTGCCACTGAACGTATCGAGGGAAATCCTCCAGGAATCAAAAGACATCGAGACCATCCGCGCCGGCTCCGTGAAGCGGGTGCTGTCCATGGTCGAGGACCTGGCCGAGAACCAGAAGGAGAAGTTTGCGACGTTCTGGAAGGAGTTCGGCAAGGTGTTCAAGGAGGGTATTGGCGAAGACCAGCCCAACCGCGAGCGCATTGCCAAGCTGCTGCGCTTTGCGTCCACGCAAAAGGACACGGCTGACGAGGAGGTTTCACTGGCCGAATACATTGCACGGATGAAGCCGGAGCAGGAGAAGATCTATTACGTCACTGCTGATACCTTCGCTGCAGCCAAGGCCAGCCCCCATCTGGAAGTGTTCCGCAAGAAGGGCGTGGAGGTGCTGCTGCTGTCAGACCGCGTTGATGAGTGGATGATGTCATTTTTCACCGAGTTCGAGGGCAAGAAGCTGCAATCCGTGGCCAAGGGTGCGTTGGATCTGGGCAAGCTTGAAGACGAGGCCGAGAAAAAGGCGCAGGAGCAGGCGGAAGGTGAACACAAGGACCTGATCGAGCGCATCAAGAAAGCGCTGGGTGAACGGGTCAAGGATGTGCGCGTCACGCTGCGCCTGACGGAATCGCCGGCCTGCCTGGTGGCTGATGACCATGACATGACGGCGCATCTGCAGCGCATGTTGAAGGCGGCAGGACAGGCGGTGCCGTCATCGCAGCCCATCCTCGAAATCAACACCACGCATCCGCTGGTGCAGCGCCTGCAGGCTGAAAGTGACGACTCGCGGTTCAATGATCTTGCGGCGGTGCTGTTCGATCAGTCGCTGCTCGCCGAAGGCGGCCAGCTCGAAGATCCGGCGGGATTTGTCAAACGGCTCAACCAGCTGATGCTGACGCTGGGCCGCTGACGCTCTGAACGGGCTGCGCGCTGCGCTGATCAGGATGCCCTGGTCAGCGCAGTGCACGGCCGCAGCCGCGTCGCTTGGCGCCTTCGACTTCGATGTCGACCGTATGGGTAAACGTTTCGTCGCTCATGGTGTCTGCGCAGATCTGCTGCCGTAACGTGATCTTCATCCGGTATGCGCTCGAAGTGTTCTCGTAAATGGTGACGCCGAGCTGCGCGTTGTTTCGTGGCGTCAGTAATTGAAAGACCACGCGCATGCTGCCGTATCCGTCTTCAAACATGACCCTGTTTTCCGGTCCGATTTCAAGAAGCCATCCCGGTTCGTTGCCGACACCGCGGAAGGTGATGCCGCGGACACGGGCATCTTCCCGCAGCGACTGCGCACGGTCCTCATGACAGTCGCTTGCAACGCCCGGCTTGCGCTGGAATGTTGCGCCATTTCCCTTGGTCCAGAATTGCATCATCGCATCCTCGTAGCGAACGCCTGATGCGGCGCGAACCTGGGGCAGGGTGCGTGTTTCGGACCCGATACGCAGCGTGATGGCCGGTGGCGATGCGAGGTTACGCGTTTGTATTGCCGTGCCGTCAGCGCAATTCCAGACGTGCGCCTGCAGTGTGCTGCTGCGTGTGCCGGTCGTTTGCGCTGGATCCGGCGCACTGGTGCGGCAACCGGTGAAGGCCAACAGCAATCCGGTAATGATTGTGAAATGGAAAGCCCATTTTTTTGGTTGCCGGGTTGTGGCTGATGGACGGTGTGCGGAATTCTTGCAGGGAGTCATTTGTCGGGATTTTGGCGCATTGGCATTGCACGGTGCGACAGGCTATCACGCATGGCGTGGACGAAAAAAAGCCCGGGATATCCCGGGCTTTTGGATCGGCTGCCTTTCGGCAATCAGGCTTTTTTGCGGTTTTTTTCCAGCCACCCTTCGACCAGCGTGACGGTGCGGTCGAGTTCGGCCAGTTGCTGGCCTTTTTGGCCGGCGATGGTCTTGACCAGCAGGTCGACACGTTCGATGTTGGGGGCACCGGCTGCCAGTGCGCGCGCGGCGGAAGACGGGCTGCCGAGCGACAGCGCGGCATTGGCATATTTCTCAAACGGCACCATGTCTTTTTCGCTGGCACCCAGCGATACGCAGAGTTTGACCACCCAGTTGTAGACGGTGCGCGTGGCTTCAAGGTCGCTGTGCACCGCGTCCTTGATGGGGCGCATCGCATCGGGTTGTACGCAACGGTAGTTGCCGGCCACCAGCATGGCCCATTTGGCGAGCGGTACAAATACCGAGTCATGCACTTTCAGTTTGACCGGCAGCTCGATTTTTTTGCCGTCTCCGGTATCGAAGCGGATGGCTTCGATGTCGGCTTCGAGGTTGCGCAGGATCGCTGTGTGCGAGTCGGAATCAAAACGCGCCGCCTTGAAGTTTGTCGGCAGGCGCACTTGCAGTACGTTGACCTTTTCTTCCGGAGGGCGAAAAGCCTGGGGATCGGGGCTGCACAGCGTCAAGGTCTTCGGATCAAAGCTGTCCCACACCGATGCATCGGTGAAGCAGTTGCGCAAGCCGTCGGCATTCAGGCCGGGTATGCGTTTCAGGTAAGGCAGCGGAGGCATGTTCATGATCGACATGCAGGGCACGCGTGATTTCGCCACTTTGTCGAGCAGTTCGCGTACGCCGGGTGAGCGGTATTGCGGCTCCTGCATCGCCAGCGCAATCAGATCATAGTCGGAGGGGTTGACCGAATCCGGCCCGCCGGCCGAAAGCTTTCCGGGAAGATCGCGGGAGCGGATCTCCACCAGGCCCTCGCGGCCCTTGATCGGCATGCGTACGATGGCGCCCTCGGTGTTAAACAGATCGGCTTCGGCGGGGAGGCACACCATCTTCACGGTGTGTCCGGCGAGCAGCAGCTTGGTGGCAAGCAGCGAACCGTAAGAAGCGCCAAGGATCAGTATCTTGTAAGTGGGCATGCAGACTTCCTCAAGAGATTAGGCTGGATTGTGCGTGGCGCGGGATGGCGTTGAATCGTTTTTATGGCGTTACCGCTGCAGCTACGCAATCGCAATGTTAGTCAGTAACGTCCATTGGCGCAACGAACCCATGACGTTGGAGCGGCACGAAGGGAACATGCCATGACTGGAGTAAGGATTTATGGCTGCCGCAGTGCAGCATCTTTCTTGCGGCATTTTGTGGCCTCAGGGTGCGATTGGCGGCAAGCGCCCGATCAACTGCAGCCGGTCCTGAGGTCCGGCTTTCACTACGAAGATTTCACCTTCAGCGGGATATTCCCCGGTCAATGCCGTGATATTGACCTGGTGCGTAACCATCATCAGGTTGCCGGGGCCTTTGAATGACTGGATGCGGGCGCTGACGGCGGCGGTTTGCGCATCGCTCTGTGTACGACGGTCGCCAAAGAATGAATCCAGGGCAGGAAAAGGTGTTGCCTTTCCGAAAGCCTTGCGAGCGGTGTCGAGGCAACGACACCAGCGGCTGGAGAGGACTGCGTTGATCGTGACACCCTGTTCCATCAAGCGCCTGCCAATTCTTGTGGCCTGCAATTCACCGGCCGCAGACAGATTGCGCTGTGTGCTGCAGTCATCCAGCCTGAATTGAGGAGGGTCGCCCACGCCCGGGTTTGTCGCAGCGTGACGCATCAGCAATACATGTCCGCCGGTTTTCAGGATAGACCATAAGTGTTCATCGGCATTTGCCGTCGCCATGGACCAGGGTGCGGACAGCAAAACAGCGATCAATACTCCGGTAATGCGGCGCAAGGTGCTGAATCGATCTTTTCTGAATATGCTCAATCAATGACGCCGAGTTTGCCGTTATGTGAGCCGACATACCAAACCCGGCTTGCAGCGTCGATGGCAAGATGGCGTATGCCGGTGTTGATGGAGGGCAGGCGAATGGTCTGCATCGCATCAGTGGCGGGGTCCAGCCGGACGACGGAATCGGTTTTCAGTTCGTTGGCCCACACGATGCCTGTGCCATCGACGGCGACTGACTGTGCTCCGGCATTACCGCCGGGCAAGGGATAGGCTTTGACGACTTTCATGGTCTGGGTGCTGACCTTGATGAGTTGGCCTTTGCCATACAGCGTGACCCAGAGCATGCCGTCGGCTGATGCTGCGATGCGTCGCGGACGGGTTCCGCGTCCCAGATCGATTTCGCTGATTAATCCCGACCGTGGTTCCAGACGTCCGAGTTTGTTATCTGTGCTGCGGCACCACCAGACATTTCCTGCGCGGTCCAGGGCGATGCCGCTGGGATTGCCGGATGTCTCGTATTCAACGATGCGGCCGGTTGCGGTATCAAGGCTGCCCAGTCTGTCCCCGGTCTGCATCGTGAACCACAGCGTTTCTCCATCGTCGCTGATCACGAGCGAGTGCGGTCCGCCACCACCCGACGGTACCGAAAACTCGGCTATCATGCCGCTCGCTGGCTTGAGCCGGCCAATGGTGCCGTTGCCGAAACCGGTGGTCCATACCGTACCGGTGCGATCAACCGCAAGACTTGCCGGTTGGTGGCCGCGCGGCATCTCCCATTCGCGAAATTTCTGGGTCCTCGGATCAAAGCGTGTGACCTTGTTTGCGTTGGGTACTGCAATGTAGATCAAACCGTCAGGTCCGGCAGTCACCGTCCGCCCGAACATCGGGGAAGGCAACTGCCATTCGGTGATTTTCGGGTTGATCTCGGACAGTTCCGCTGCATTTGTGATGAATGACAGCAGCAAGAGCGTGGCTGCAAGCAGTTTCAGGCGCATGGTCGAGGTGCCTTCCCCTTCATTGCGGAGTAATTTTTGCGCAAAGGTATCAATGCTTTCAGCCGCATCAGCGTTGCGGTGTCCTGATGCACGCTGTGCAGCACTTCGATGGGGGTGGCATTCTGTGCTGTATTCATGCGGATGTTGTGACTTGCATGCTCTGCAATTGATTATAGCGTTGTGCAGGGCCCTTGCATCCTCTGGGCACAGCAAAAAGAAAGGCAGCCCGCAAACTGCCTTTGTGCGCAAGGGGTCGCCGCAATGGATCAGACGATCCGGTTACGCAATGTCATTGCCGGTTTTTCAAAGCTGCATTCGACGACATCACCCGGTTTCAGATATAGGGATTCGGCGTCGGCCTTGCCCACGGCGACGCCCCCTGGTGCGCCGGTTGCGAACATGTCGCCGGGCTGAAGATCAAGAAGCCGCGAAAAGTGCGGGATGATGTCCGGCAGTTTCCAGATCTGGTCGCTGGTGTTGACACGCATGCGTTGCACGCCGTTAACACTGCAGGTCACCCAGATGTCGTACGGATCTGGAAATTCGTCCATGGTGATGATGCAAGGTCCCAGTGGACCGAACGACGGCGCATTTTTTGAGGTCCAGAAACGCGAGCCGGACGCAACTTCCGCCTTTTGGGTGTCTCGGCAGGTCAGATCATTGAGTATGGTGATCCCGGCGATGTAACTCACGGCATCCTCGCGTTTTGCGCCGTGGGCGCGTTTGCCGAGCACGAATACCAGTTCGGGTTCGTAATCCAGGCGCGACACGGTGGCAGGGCGCAGTACGTCGGCGCCATGACCTGTAAGGCAGGAGTTCAGCTTGATGAATCCGGTCGGTTCGCCCGGCATTTCCTTGATCAGGTCATTGCGTTTCAGTTCTTCGAGGTGGGTGCGGTAGTTTTTTCCGACGCACAGGAATTTGTCGGCATCCGGTACCGGCGGGAGATAGTGCACGTCGTTATCCGGGGCCAGGGTTTTCTGGTCCAGCTTCGAGTTGTTCTTGCCGGCGAATTCGAGAACGGCGCGGGCGCGCGCCAATCCTGCCTCTCCCAGTGCAAGAAGGCCTTTCATGGATGCCGGGATGATCAGCTTGCCGTCGTTGAGCGTACGCTCGCAGGCGACAAGGTCGAGCATCTTGCCGTCGAGCTGGGCGCCGATGCGTACGGTGTTCGGGTCGGAAAGCAGGGTGTATGTGGCAAGGCGCATTGTTAAATCCTCAGGGAAATACGGCGCGTGCACCGCGCCGCCTGTAAAAACAGATGATGGAACCGCGCATTTTACGGCTTAACGGGATGCTCTTTCCAGCGTCTGCAGCGTTCGGATGCTCAGGGTTTGGAAAGATGGTCGAATACCAGCTCGTGCGCAACCTGGTGCGTGAATTCCATGAAGGCTTTCGCCAGCAGCGGCAGCTGCTTGCCTGCCGGATAGGCAAAAAACCAGCTGCGTTCTACCGGGAAACCCTGCACATCAAGAACGGCAAGCTGTTCGTGAGTCACATCCAGTCCCAGGGTGTAACGTGACATGATCGACACGCCGAGTCCGGCGATGATGGCCTGCTTGACGGCTTCGTTGGTTGAAAGCTCCATGCGGACTTTGGGTTCGCAGCCGTGCTGTGCAAAAATTTCGCGCGCAATCATCCGGGTTCCCGAGCCGTTCTCGCGCATCAGGAACGGTTCCTCGGCGAAGCGTGAGAATGGAATGTTTTTTTGCCCTGCCAGCGGGTGATTCGCTGCAGCGTAGGGCACCATCGGGTTGGGCAGGATGAATTGTGTGACCACGTCGCTGTCGGTCGGGGCACTGGCAAATATGTACAGGTCGTCAAGATTGCGGGCCATTCGCTCAATCAGCGTGGTGCGGTTGTGGATCTGCAGTGAAACCTCCACTCCCGGATGCTGTTTTACGAATGCGGCCAGTACTCGGGGCGCAAAATATTTTCCGGTGGTGCTGACTGCCAGTTGCAGGCGTCCGCTGTTCATGCCCCGCAGGTCGGAGAGTTTTTCTTCCAGCTGGCCCAGTGTGGAGAACAGTTCGTTGCAGGTCGCATGGATGACGCGGCCTGCCTCCGTGAGGTGCACGCGTTTTCCGATCTGTTCGACCAGCGGCAGTCCGACGGTTTCAGCCAGTTTTTTCATTTGTACCGAAACGGTGGGTTGCGCCATATAGAGCTCTTCGGCGGCTTTGGTATAGCTGCCGAGGCGGGCAACGGCTTCAAAAACACTGAGCTGCGGGAGTATTCCGTGTTTCAGGTAGCGGCGAATCTTGCTGCGTGGCATGACTGTCCTTTCGTTGCAGGCAATATTGCACCTCGCCTCATGGGCTGCAGGCTCGGCGTGACGTTCACCTCGGACGGAAAGGCCGCACTATGACTGGCCAGTAAAACGACCTTGCCCGTTCAGGCAAAGGTCTCGCTTGCAAGGGGCGGCGGGTGCCGCCTCACATTGCCGGAGCGGCCGAGGACAAGAAAGCATCCCGAATTGACGACTGCACCACTGCGGCCGGAGCCGCTCAAGCTACTCCCCTTTGGAGGGGCCGCGCGTAACCGCGCGAGCGCTGCGGATTACAACACATGATTAAAACCATGACAAGTTGCGGAGGAAGATACGGCTGAAACATGAAAACGTAATGAATGACATTGCTTATCTTCATTTTACTTTGCAGGCGGGTTTTTTTGATAATCCGCGGGCACGCTAGATATGAAATATGTTGTTCGTCGGCTGTTTCCGGCTAGGGACCGGAATGGGTAATCGGCCGGCTCAGGGGAGCCAGGGGAGTAGCTTCTGCGGCATCGCATAGGTGCCGCTTGTGGTGTCGTCGTCAATACGGGCATTGCCCCGGCGGCACCGGCAGTCATCCAGCTGCAAGCGAGACCAGGCGGTGGCAGGCGTTCGCTTTGACGTCTGTTGCTGATGGTTAACTCGCATCCTTAACTGGAGATGCACGCATGGAACTGTTTTCAGCTGAATTTTTCTCGGCCTTGCTGGCCATTATCGTGATTGACCTTGTGCTTGCCGGTGACAATGCGATCGTCATTGCCCTGGCTGCACGCAACCTGCCCGCTGATTTGCGCAAGAAGGCGATCATCTGGGGCACGGTGGGCGCAATCGCGGTACGAACCGCAATGACTCTGGTGGTGGTCTGGCTGCTGAAAGTGCCGGGCTTGATGCTTCTTGGCGGTGTATTGCTGGTATGGATCGCCTACAAGCTGCTGGCAGACAATGACGGTGATGGGCATGACGTCAGTGCCGCAAACAGCTTCTGGGGGGCAATGAAAACCATCGTTGTCGCCGACGCGGTGATGGGTCTGGACAACGTGCTGGCCGTTGCCGGCGCAGCTCACGGCAGTTTCATGCTCGTGGTAATCGGTCTGCTCATCAGCATCCCGATCGTGATCTGGGGCAGCCAGATCATTCTGAAGTATGTCGAACGGTACCCCGGCATCATTTATATCGGCGGTGCAGTCCTCGCATGGACGGCCGCGAAAATGATCATCAGCGAGCCGCTGGTGAAGGACTTCTTCAACACATACCCGGCGCTTGCTGGTCTTGCCTATATCGCCATCATCGGCGGTGTGCTTGGCGGCGGTTTCTGGGTCAACCACGTGCCGGCCCGGGCCCGCGTGGCCGGGCATGTGGTTGAACCCGGCGTGGCCCCTCTGGCGCCTGCTGCGGCTGGTGTGACCCGGCTGCTTCTCCCGGTGGATGCTTCAGCCAACTAGCTCAAGGCAGTAGAGCATGTGATCGCCCGCCATGCCGCCGGGTCGAAACTGGAAGTGCACCTGCTGCACGTGCGTGTGCCGTTCTCCCAGTACATTGCCCGTTTTGTCAGCCGCCATGATCATGAGGCCTATCACCGCCAGGAAGCGGAGCGCGCCTTGGCCCCGGCGAGGGATCTGCTTAACCGTGCCGCGATTCAGCATACCGACTACGTCGAGTTCGGTGACAAGGCTGAAGCCATACGGGACGTGGCGAATCGACTGCAGGTGAACCAAATCGTCATGGGCACTGCGCGCAAGAATTCCCTGACCCGCATGCTCGAGGATTCGGTGACCAACCGCGTTCTCGAGGTCGTTGAGATGCCGGTTGAAATTGTCGTTGGTCGTGCCGTGTCCCGCATCGAAACCATCGGCTTGCCCGCCGGCCTCAGCGCTGCAGCCGTTGTTTTGCTGACCCTATCCCTGCAGTAGCACCCTCCCCTTTGGCAGGGGTTTGAAATCCCGCCCTCGTGGCGGGATTTTTTTTGAACTCGTGGGTTCGGCGTTGTTTGAAAAATCCATCATCGCAGGGTTACAAAAAAACATGTCCGCTTTTAAGAACTTATTTGAATCGGCATGATCAGAGTGAACTGTGCAGGAGTTTGATTCTGGTGGTGGTCCGAACATGGGCACCAGATTTACAGATGAAAGGGGTGATCAATGCGGGGAGTGGTTATGGCAAGTTACGGCTTCAAGTAAGTAAAGTATCTGAATTGCCGAACGGATGGCCAGAAGCCGTCCGCCGGATAGAAGGGGAGTAGCTCACCTACCTGAGCGTCGTCACTCCGGGGAATTCTTCCCCCGGCGTCCAGGGGGCCATCACGGTCCGAGCGAGACCTTCGCCAAGAGCTGGCGAAGGTGCGCGTATGCGGCCTGCGTCCAGTGCAGATGAAAACAGTCATCAGCAGGGGACTCTCGAAATGGAAAGTATCGGTACGTGGTGGATGTGGGCTGCATTTGCGGCCTTTGTGGTTGTTGCTCTTGTTGTCGACCTGGTCTTGCTGCAATCCAAAGGCTCGGCCAAAGTTTCCTTCAAGGAAGCACTCAATTGGTCGATTGTCTGGGTCGTTCTCTCATTTGTCTTCAATGGTCTGTTGTGGTGGTATCTCGATGCCAACTACGGGCGGGAGCTGGCCAATGAAAAATCGATGGAGTTTTTCACTGGTTACCTGATCGAAAAATCGCTCGCTGTAGACAACATTTTTGTGTTCCTGATGTTGTTCACGTTCTTTGGCGTGCCGATCCAGTACCAGAAGCGCGTGCTGATACTGGGCATCATCGGTGCGATTGTGCTGCGTGCGGTGATGATTCTGATCGGCGCGTGGCTGATCTCGCAATTCCACTGGGTGCTCTATCTCTTCGGCCTGTTCCTGCTGGTCACCGGCATCAAGATGCTGATGATGGCTGAGGCGGAGTCTGATCTCGAGAAGAACCCGCTGTTGAAGTGGATGCGCGGCCACTTCCGGATTACCGATACTTTCCATGGTGAGAAATTCATGGTCATGAAAGACGGCGTGCGCTGGTTTACGCCTCTTTTCGTGGTGATGGTCATGATCGGCATTACGGACGTGATCTTTGCGGTGGACAGTATTCCAGCCATATTCGCGATTACGCTGGATCCGTTCATCGTGCTGACATCGAATGTATTTGCGATTCTGGGTCTGCGCGCCATGTACTTCATGCTGGCGGATCTGGCCGATCGTTTCCATTTGCTCAAATACGGCCTTGCTTTCATCCTGATATTCATCGGAATCAAGATGTTGTTGCTTGATATCTACAAAATTCCGGTTGGTTTCGCGCTTTCCGTTGTCGGGATCGTGCTGCTCGTCTCGATGGTGGCCAGTCTGTATGTGTCACGTCCCCCGAAAAAGGGCTAAATGGGCTTTGTCCTGATGGGGTGGAGGGCGCGGCTGGCTCGCTGGATGGACCAGCCGCGCCTCCAGCACATACTGCTGCTGTTGATTCTTGCCAACGCAGCGATCCTTGGGCTGGAAAGCTATCCTGCAATCGAGTCCCGGTGGGGACGGTGGCTGGGAATGGCCGACCAGGTGCTGCTCTGCATCTTTACCGCCGAGATCGCTGCCAGGATTGTTGGCCATGGCAGGAATTTTTTCCGTGATCCGTGGAGTGTTTTCGACTTCGTTGTGATTGTTATCGCACTCATACCGGCCAGCGGCCCGTTTGCGGTGCTGCGTGCGCTGCGTGTTCTGCGGGTGATGAGGATCATTTCTCTGGTGCCGAGCATGAGGCGGGTTGCCGCAGGATTGCTTGCAGCCATTCCCGGGCTGGGCTCGGTGGTTGGCATGATCACAGTGATTTTGTATGTTTTTGCAGTGATGGCCACCAAACTTTTCGGCGCGCAATTTCCCGACTGGTTCGGTACACTGGGCGAAAGTGCCTACACTTTGTTTCAGATCATGACCCTGGAGAGCTGGTCGATGGGAATAGTGCGCCCGGTCATGGAGGTATTTCCCTACGCCTGGATATTTTTTGTGTTGTATATTCTGGTATCCACCTTCACCATGCTCAATCTGTTCATTGCAGTGGTCGTAAACGCCATGCAGAACGGCAATCAAGATGAAAGCAAGGGTGATTTGACGGCTGGTGCGAGCGAAGGCAGCCTGAAGGAAGAGATTACGGCGTTGCGTGCGGAGGTTCGTGAGTTGGGCTTTGTAATCAGGAATCGCAACTTATAGTGAAGCGAAGCGGACAGCAAAAGCATGACTAAGGGCAATATTGACTCACAGGCGGTAACGGCCCGGGGCGGCTTGCTGTACAGATTGCAGGGATTCTTTGCCACGGAGTCAGCTCCCGGTGTCTTGCTGTTCATTGCAGCGGTACTGGCGATGGTGGTGGCCAATTCGCCGCTGGCGGCGGATTACCGTGGATTTCTCGATGTTCCCATCGTGTTCAGCGCGGGCAGTTTTGCCATCGCCAAGCCGTTGTTGCTGTGGGTCAATGACGGATTGATGGCCCTTTTTTTCCTGCTTGTCGGTCTCGAACTCAAACGTGAACTGCTTGAGGGCGAGCTTTCTGATATCCGGCAGGCGTTGTTGCCCGTGGCGGCCGCAATCGGCGGTATTGCGGGTCCGGCGCTGATTTATGCAGGCATGAATGCGGGCGATGAAATTGCCATGCGCGGTTGGGCGATTCCGGCAGCCACGGACATTGCTTTCGCGCTTGGGGTGATCGCTCTGCTTGGCGACAGGGTTCCACGGGGTCTCAAGGTCTTCCTGTTGACCGTTGCCATCGTCGATGATGTGGGCGCGATCATCATCATTGCGTTGTTTTATTCAACCACACCGCCTGTCATTACCCTGGTGGTGGCCGGTGCGGCGCTTGCCATACTCATACTGATGAACAAGGCTGGCGTCCGCCACATCTCGCCGTATCTGTTGGTCGGACTGGTGTTGTGGGTGGCGGTGCTCAAGTCGGGTGTGCATGCCACGCTGGCCGGCGTATTGCTGGCGCTGACGATACCCCTGAAGGATGACGGCAGCAGAAAAAAATCGCCGTCACGTCAACTGGAACATGACCTGCACATGCCTGTGGTGTTTGCCGTGCTGCCGCTGTTTGCCTTCGCCAATGCCGGAGTGTCTTTTCAGGGCATGTCAATTCAGGATTTCGGGCACTCGATCACGCTGGGCATTGCTTTGGGGCTGTTCCTGGGCAAACAAATCGGCGTCATGAGTGTAACTGCCTTGCTGATCTATCTGCGCGTGACGAGGCTGCCGCAGGGGGCAACCTGGTTGAGTTTTTACGGGGTTGCATTGATCACGGGCATCGGCTTCACCATGAGTCTGTTTATCGGTGGACTGGCGTTCAAGGAGAATGCAGTCGAACTGGCTGTTGACGAGCGCGTTGGCATCCTGCTCGGTTCGGCTGTGTCCGCAGTCGTCGGCTATCTGGTGCTGCGCTTTGCCACATCCGGCAGGGCCGCGGCAGTCGACAAATCACCAGGGCCAGCCTGGTAACCAGCAATATGATGGGACCGGGACGGAAGCTTGTTGCTAAAAGCGTGGCTTGCGTGAAGCCTTTTTATAGCGTTTGACGCCTTCGTCGATTTCTTTCTTGGCTTCTTCGGTGCCGACCCAGCCGATGACCTTGACCCATTTTCCGGGCTCAAGATCCTTGTAGTGTTCAAAAAAGTGCGATATCTGCGCGATCGTGCTGGCCGGCAGATCCCTTGGCGACTGGATTTTTGAATACAGCGGGGTCAGCTTGTCGATCGGCGCGGCGAGAATCTTGGTGTCATCGCCGGCTTCGTCTTCCATTCTCAGCATGCCTACCGGACGGCAGCGCACCACAACCCCGGTAATCAGCGGGACCGGAGACAGTACCAAAACATCGACCGGGTCGCCATCCCCAGAAAGGGTATGCGGCACATAACCGTAATTGCACGGATATCGCATTGACGTCGACATGAAGCGATCAACGAACATGGCCCCAGTGGTTTTTTCCATTTCGTATTTGATCGGTTCGGCGTGCATCGGGATTTCAATGATCACATTGAAGTCATTCGCTACATCGAAGCCTGAATTGACACGGTCCAGATTTACGGTGAATTTTCCTCGGTATGAATGTCCGCATTATAACGGCGCCGCCTGCCTTCGCAGGATGTACATGCTAGGATCACGGTTCGATCAATCAGGGAGTGTTACATGAAACTGTACATCACCAAGACCTCCGGCAATGCCTGGAAAGTGCGCCTGCTGCTGTCGATGCTGAAGCAGCCCTTCGAGACCATCGTCCTCGATTCCGACAAAAAAGAGCATAAAACCCCGGACTTTCTGAAACTCAATCCCCGCGGGCAAGTTCCGGTGCTGGTCGATGGCGACCATGTATTCTGGGATTCGACCGCCTGCCTGGTCTACCTCGCACGAAAATACGGCGGCGAGCAGTGGCTGCCGACAGATGCCGTGGGCATGGCCGAGGTGCAGCAGTGGCTGGCATTGTCCAACAACGAACTGCATTACGGATTGCAGTGGGCGCGCGGCAAAAAAATCGGTATCCGCAGCCTTGGCGATTACGATGAGTATGCCGCCTATGGCCGCAGTGGCCTGGCTGTGCTGGAAGACTGCCTGAAATCAAAACAGTGGCTGGCCTGTGGACGGCCGACCATCGCCGATCTGGCCTGCTACTGCTATACCTCGGTATCACCGGAGGGCGGATTTGACCTGGGTGCGCATCCGTCTGTTGCCGCATGGCTCAAGCGCGTTGAAGCGCTGCCGGGCTGGATCAAACGCGTTTGATCCGGTCATGCTGAACCGGTTTCGCCTCGGACATGCCGTCAACCCCGACTGGCGTGCCGCGGCGGATGCCTGCATCGCCCAGTTGGGCGGCGGCGCAGGCAATCTGGGCTTTGTCTACGTCACTGATTTTTTTGCCGATGCGCTTCCGGAGATTCATCGCCATCTAGCCGCAAAAACCGGTGTGGAGCGCTGGACCGGCACGGTCGGCATCGGTATCTGTGCAACCGGTACTGAATATCTGGATCAACCGGCGATGGTCCTGTTGACGGGGGACTTCGACAGCGACAGTTTCAGCACCTTCGGCCGCGGTCAGTCATTGCCCGATGCCGCCGACCTGATGTGCGGCGGCGTGCCCGCCAGCATTGCCGTGGTCCACGGCGATCCGCTGCGCGGCGATATTGCGAAACAGATTGTGAAGCTGGCCACATACACCGAGACCGGGTTTCTGGTCGGCGGTCTGGCGAGTTCGCGACGCAGCCTGCGGTTTCTGGCTGACGGTCCGGCGGCAGCCCCCTTGTCCGGCGTAGCCTTCTCCGATTCGGTTGTGGTTGCTACCCGGTTGACCCAGGGTTGTTCTCCAGTGCGTGTGGCGCATGAAGTCACGGGTGCGCAGAACAATATCGTGCTTGAGCTTGACGGGCGTCCCGCGCTTGACGTGCTGCGCGAGGATGTCGGCATCAGTGGTGATGAAGACCTGTCGCGGCTGGGCGGGCAGATTTTCGCCGGATTGTCGATCGCCGGCAGTGATACTGCGGATTATCTTGTTCGAAACCTGATTGGAATTGACCCCGGCAACCGCCTGATTGCGATTGGCGATCTGGTCAGCAAGGGGCAGCGCCTGCAGTTTTTCCGCCGTAACGGTGATACGGCGCGTGCGGATATGGTGCGAATGCTGGACAGCATTCGTGAAGGGCTCTACACACCGCCGCGTGGCGCGCTGTATTACTCCTGCCTCGGTCGCGGCGGCGCGTTGCTTGGTGGTGACTCGGAGGAGCTTCGCATGATTCAGGCCGCTCTTGGCGACGTGCCCCTGGCCGGTTTTTTCGGCAATGGCGAGATATCGCACAATCAGCTGTATGGCTATACTGGGGTGCTTACACTCTTTCTCTGATCCTGTCGTTAACAGAGGTGTTGGAGATTAAATGGCCGATAGCGTTCACATTACACGTTTTCTCAGTGAGCTCAGCCTGACCTGGCCAGACATCACGGGCATCGTTTTCTTTGTTTGTTCATGGGTCGGTTACGCGCTGTTTGCGCAGCGGCATGCCCGCACCGTCCCCTCCCTGCACAACACGATGGACCGCTATCGCCGGGAGTGGATGCTGCGCATGATCGAGCGCGACAACCGCATGGTTGATGTGAATATCATGCGTAATCTGACCCGCAGCTCGCAGTTCTTCGCATCAACAACCATGCTGGTGCTCGGCGCCCTGATTGCCCTGCTGGGTTACGTGCAACAGGCAATGGATGTGGTCTCCGGGCTGCCTTTTACGGTCAAGGCATCGACTAGTCTGCTGGAGATCAAGGTCGTGATGATGGTGCTGATTTTTGTCTATGCGTTTTTCAAGTTTTCCTGGGAAATACGCCAGCTTGGATTCTCTTCGACACTGATCGGCGCCGTGCCCAAGCCGCCGAAGGACAATCCTGAGCAATATGCCGCGCGCATCAACAGGATCGCGGCAGTCACATCCTACGCAGGCACTAATTTCAATGACGGCCTGCGTGCATATTATTTTGCGCTTGCCGGCATGACCTGGTTCCTTCATCCCTATTTGATGCTGATTGCGACGGCATGGGTTGTTTATGTGCTGTACCACCGCGAGTTTGCTTCCCGGACATTGCACGCGTTGACGGGGGAAGATTCCACGCCGGGTACCGGCGCCTGACGTTCGAAGGGAATTCGGTGTCCGTATTGCTGTTACTTGATAACGACGATATTTCCAAAGTCATTGATGTCGCCGATTGTCTTCAGGCGCTTGACGGGATGTATCGTGCCGTAGCGGCTGGGCGGGCATTTGAAGGAACGCGCAGTCAGACGCATGTTCCTCTTGAAGAGCCCGATATCGACTATTGCCTCAAGACCATGGATGGCGCCATATCCGGTTCCGGTTACATGGTGTTCCGGCTGACATCAGACATCATCGACAGTCGTGCCGTAAACGGTGTTCGCCGCCGTGAGAAACTTCCGCGCGGCCCCGGTGGTAGCTATTGCGGCCTGATAATTGTGTTTTGCACGAAAACGCTGTCACCGGTTGCCGTATTGCATGACGGGTACATTCAACTGGTGCGCGTCGCCTGTACTGGTGCGCTGAGTGCCCGTTGCCTTGCCCGCGATGATGCGGGCGATCTTGCCTTGCTGGGTTCCGGTGCGCAGGCTTGGTGGCATCTGGTGGCCATGAGCAAGGTCCGCCAACTGCGGGAGGTGCGCGTATTCAGCCCGAATCCGCAGAATCGCAATGCACTGGCCGAGCGCGCCGTGCGCGAGCTCGGTCTGAAGGCGCGTGCAGTCGACTTTGCACGGTCGGCAGTTGAAGGCGCTGATCTGGTTGTTGCGGCCACAAATGTCAGTGAACCCATACTCCATGGTGAGTGGCTTTCCCCGGGTGCGCATGTTGTTTCCATCGTGAGCGGTGACAAATCAGCGCCGCGACGTGAGATCAATGACGAGGTGGTGCGTCGTTCTTCCCGGGTGGTTGCTCACTGGAAAAAAGGCGCCATGCATCATCAGACCGGCGATCTTGCCGGCCCGGTTGCTGCGGGCGTGCTGAATTGGGACGACGTGGTTGACCTGAGTGATGTCGTGTCCGGAAAGGTGCCCGGACGCGGGCATCGCGATGACATTACCCTGTTCAAGAATAACGGCGGTATGGGGTTGCAGTTTGCGGCCATTGCACCGGCTGTCTACCAGCGGGCACGCGAGGCTGGTATCGGCAAGGCGCTACCGGTGGAATGGTTCCTTGAGAAAATGAAGCCTTGAGTAGTGTGTAGACACAAAAAAACGGCCGGGTTTCCCCGGCCGTTTTGATTGGAGCTGTGCTGATTACAGCAAGGGCACGATCAGCAGCGCCACGATGTTGATGATCTTGATCAGCGGGTTGATCGCCGGGCCGGCGGTGTCCTTGTAGGGATCGCCAACGGTGTCTCCCGTCACCGCAGCCTTGTGGGCTTCGGAACCTTTGCCGCCGTGGTTGCCGTCCTCGATGTATTTCTTGGCGTTGTCCCACGCGCCGCCGCCCGTGCACATTGAGATGGCGACGAACAGGCCGGTGACGATGGTGCCCATCAGCATGCCACCCAGAGCCTGGATGCCTGCATCCTTGCCCATCAGCGCGCCGACGATGAAAGCCACAGCGACCGGAGCCAGCACCGGCAGCAGCGAGGGGGCAATCATTTCCTTGATTGCTGCACGGGTCAGCATGTCCACCGCGCGCGAATAATCGGGCTTGGCGGTGCCTTCCATGATGCCGGGGATCTCCTTGAACTGGCGGCGTACTTCGACAACTACCGAACCTGCAGCACGGCCGACGGCTTCCATCGCCATCGCGCCGAACAGGTAGGGAATCAGGCCACCGACAAACAAACCGATGATGACGGCCGGGTTCGACAGGTCAAAGGTGATGACGCGGCCGGTTTCCTCGATCTTGTGGGTGTAGTCGGCGAACAGCACCAGTGCGGCAAGGCCGGCGGAGCCGATGGCGTAACCCTTGGTCACCGCCTTGGTGGTGTTGCCCACGGCGTCGAGCGGGTCGGTTACGTCACGCACGGACTTCGGCATTTCCGACATTTCGGCGATACCGCCGGCGTTGTCGGTGATCGGGCCGTAGGCGTCGAGGGCGACAATGATCCCGGCCATCGACAGCATGGAGGTCGCGGCGATGGCGATGCCGTAGAGACCGCCCAGCGTGTAGGCGACGTAAATGGCTACGCAAACTGCAAGCACGGGCCAAGCGGTAGAACGCATCGAAACGCCGAGGCCGGCGATGATGTTAGTGCCGTGACCGGTGGTGGAGGCCGCTGCAACGTGCTGCACCGGCGCATATTGCGTGCCGGTGTAGTACTCGGTGATCCACACCAGGAAGGCGGTCAGCACGAGGCCGACAACAGCGCTGCCGTAGAGCTTCATCACCGACAATTCGGGGTAATGCTCGCTGATGTTGCCGAGCATCCAGCTGGTGATCGGGTAGAACGCAATCAGCGCGAGCACGCCGGCAACGATCAGGCCGCGGTAGAGTGCGCCCATGATGTTTTTGCCGTCGGAGGTCTTCACGAAGAAGGCGCCGATGATCGAGGCGATGATGGCGAAGCCGCCGAGCACCAGCGGATACATCACTGCGCCCTGTACGACTTCCAGTTTTGGCAGCATCAGCGCGGCCAGAACCATGGTCGCGATGATCGTGACCGCGTAGGTCTCGAACAGGTCGGCGGCCATGCCGGCGCAGTCGCCAACGTTGTCGCCAACGTTGTCGGCGATCACTGCCGGGTTGCGCGGGTCATCTTCGGGAATGCCGGCTTCGACTTTGCCCACCAGGTCGGCACCGACGTCAGCGCCCTTGGTGAAAATGCCGCCGCCCAGACGGGCGAAGATTGAAATCAGCGAGGAACCGAATGCAAGGCCGATCAGCGGCTTGATGACGTCGCTCATTTTGGCGCCGTCTGCTGCATTGTTGGTCAGATACCAGAAGAACAGCACGGTGCCGAGCAGCCCCAGGCCAACCACCAGCATGCCGGTGATGGCGCCGCCGCGGAATGCAATGTCCAGTGCGGGATTGATGCCGTTGCGTGCGGCTTCGGCGGTGCGCACATTGGCGCGTACCGAAACGTTCATTCCGATGTAACCGGCCAGGCCTGACAGAACTGCACCGACCGCAAAAGCTGCTGCCGTAGTGCCGCCGAGGGCAATCCAGATCAGCACAAACAGAATTGCGCCGACGATGCCGATGGTGGTGTACTGGCGGTTGAGATAGGCCTTGGCGCCGGCCTGGATGGCCGCTGCGATTTCGCGCATGCGGTCATTGCCGTCGGGCTGCGCGACGATCCAGCGGATCGACACGACGCCATAGACGAGCGCGGCGATGGCGCAGACCAGCGCAAAGATCAAACCATTCGTCATGATTGCTCCTAAACTATTGTTTTAATTGAAATGTTTATCCGGCGCGACGCCGAAAGCCGCGCTAGGGTGCCTTGAATTCGGCTCCAGCGCAAGACTTCCCGTTAACCGTTTCCCCGGTCGGCATCCCCAAATACCGCATTTCTTGATGTCTTTCCGGTGGCTCACAGCCATTGGCCGTGCGTCCAAAAGACTCCGGACTGGATCAAGTTTGCAGGATTCGCATTATAGAACCCTCGCTCCCCGACTGCACCTGCGTCAGCAGTCTTTCCGGCTAAAACCTCAGGCTTTGCTGCCACGCCATGTGGACTCCAGCCGGCAAGGCAAGGATTTCAGTTTCAGGTGGGTGTGTACCGGCAACCCGTTGGCGAATGGCGGCCAGGCTTCGCCGCGTATCAGGGGTTCGAGGTAACGGCGGGCGCGTGCGGTAAGACGCCAGCCATCGGGCGTCATAAATCCCCGCGGCAGGCGTTTTTCCCGGTTCATGATGGCACCGACCGGCGCCGGCACGACACGCCAGCGATAAGGGTGGTCGCTGACGCGTTGTATCACCGGCATCACGCTGTTAAGGTCCTGGAGCGCATAACGCACCGCCGCTTCGCCCACTGCATAAGCCTGTTCGACGTCGGTTTGCGATGCCAGGTGGCGTGCCGAGCGCTGCACGTAATCAAGTACGCTCCAGTGTACTTTCACGTTCAGCGCGCTGCGCACCATGGCGGCGATAATGGGGGCTACGCCGCCGAGTTGTTCGTGCCCGGGGATGCCGTCCCCGCCGGCCTGTGTGAGGCGGCGACCGTCGCGCAACTGCAGCCCTTCGGCAACAGCCACCGCGCACCAGCCGTGTCGCGCAATGCGTTCCTTGACCGCGGCGAGGAAACGTTTGCGGTCGAAGTGGATTTCCGGCACCAGCAACAATAGCGGACCGTCTTCGCCACCGGGCCGTGCCAGCCCGCAGGCCGCGGCAATCCAGCCTGTGTAACGGCCCATGACTTCCATCACGAACACCTTGGTCGAACTGTTGGCCATTGACGCGAGGTCGGCCATCGCTTCGTGCATGCTGGTCGCGACGTATTTGGCGACTGAACCGAACCCCGGGCTCGAATCAGAGCGTACGATGTCGTTGTCTATGGTTTTGGGTATTGCGATGGAGACCACGGGCCAGCCCAGCTGCGGCAGGATGGTTGCGACCTGGTGTGCGGTTTGTGCCGATCCATTGCCGCCGTTGTAGAAAAAGTAGCCGATGTTGTGGGCACGAAATACGGCGGCCAGACGTTCGAAATCGGCGCGGCCCTGCGGCATCGACGGCAGGTCGTGGCGGCAGGAACCGAAGGCCCCGCCCGGCGTATGCAGCAATGCGCGGATCGCCGCCGCTGTCTCCGCTGACGTGTCGATCAGGTCTTCCTTCAGCGCGCCGAGGATGCCGTTGCGCGCCGCGTAGATGCGGCCAATGTGTTTTTTGTGGCGTCGCGCCGTTTCAATCACGCCGCAGGCGGAGGCGTTGATTGTTGCGGTGACGCCGCCCGACTGGGCGTAGAGGGCGTTCAGGGCGGGCACGAAACGGGTCTGCCGCCGCGAACTATGCGCGCGAAGGATGCGTGTCTATTGCAGCCAGTACCTTGTCGCGTACGGTTTCGACGGCTTCACTGCCGTTGATATTGACGTATGCAGGTGCGCGCGCATCGCCGCGGGCTTTCCAGCTGCTGTAGTAATCGACCAGCGGCTTGGTCTGGTCATGATAGGTCTTGATGCGTTTCATGACCGTTTCCTCGTTGTCATCAGAGCGCTGCACAAGCGGCTCTCCGGTCACATCATCCTTGCCCTCAACCTGGGGGGGATTGAACTCGATGTGGTACGAACGGCCGGAGGCCAGATGCACCCGGCGGCCGCTCATGCGGCGAAGGATGTCAGCATCGGGCACTTCGATTTCAACGACAAAGTCGAGGTCAATGCCTGCGTCGCGCAGGGCTTCGGCCTGCGGCAGCGTGCGCGGGAATCCGTCCATGATGAAACCGTTGGCGCAATCTGCGGCCCTGACCCGTTCCTTGACCAGTCCGATCACCACCGGGTCCGGCACCAGTGCACCGCGATCCATGAATGACTTTGCTTCCATGCCCAGTTTCGAGCCGGCCTTGATCGCCTCACGCAGCATGTCGCCGGTTGAAATCTGGGGAATCTTGTAGCGCTGGATAAGGAACTGGGCTTGGGTGCCTTTGCCGGCGCCCGGAAGGCCGAGAAGGAGAATGCGCATTGAATGGGATCCGTTTAATGGGTTCGTACAGCAATGATGTTGGAATGATTTTTGCCAAGTATAGCCCCGGGACTATCAGGGTCAAAATACCGTCATGCGAATTTTTCAGCGTTTGATCATCCGGCGTAAGCGCTGCAGGTCAGCGGGCGTGTCTACGCCGGGATGCGGCGCGCTTGCGGTAATGGCTACGCTGATGCGGTAGCCGTGGGCCAGTGCACGCAATTGCTCCAGTGCTTCGGCCTGTTCCATGGCGACCGGTTTGAGCTTGCTGTAGGCTTTGAGAAAGCTGCAACGGTAAGCATAGATGCCGAGGTGGCGCAATGCCGGCAGTTTCGGCGGGAGTGCGCGCACCCCTTGTGCAAACGCATCGCGCGCCCATGGAATCGGCGCGCGGCTGAAATACAGCGCAAGCCCATTGTTGTCGAGAACGACTTTCACCACATTCGGATTGGCCATGTCGCTGGCCTCACGGATGCGGCAGGCGGCAGTGGCAATGGATGCATCAGGATGCGCAGCGAGGTTCTCGGCCACACGGCGGATCAGCGCCGGTGCGATCAGCGGTTCGTCACCCTGAACATTGACGACGATATGTTGCGCAGCCAGCCGCAGCTTTGCCGCGACTTCAGCGATGCGATCGGTGCCGGATGCGTGGTCGCCACGGGTCATCACGACCTGAAAACCGTAATCATCGACTGCAGTGGCAATGCGCGCATCGTCGGTAGCGACAATGATCTGGCTTGCGCCGCTTTTTGCAGCTCGCTCGGCAACACGGACAACCATCGGCTTGCCCCCGATGTCGGCCAGTGGTTTGCCGGGAAAGCGCGACGAAGCGTAGCGGGCCGGAATGACGACGGTGAATTGCATGGGATTGGGGAGCGGGGCGTGAGGAGTGGGGGATTGCGGGGAGTTCTCAATCCTTGATCATGGGACCCCGCCCCTAAACTTCTTCCTCGGGCGGCAGTTTGCGCGCGTCTTCTTCCAGCATCACCGGAATCCCGTCCTGTACCGGGTAACCGAGTCGGCAGGGTTTGCAGACCAGTTCGGCAGCGGACTTGCGATAGAGCAGTGGTCCTTTGCAGATTGGACATACGAGTATATCGAGCAGTTTTTCATCCATGGCGGCCGTTCTGTGCAAGCCGGGCGAGAATCAATTCGCCCAGTCGCGGGTCGGGGATTGCGTTGACGATGAGCGCCCATTGACGGACGTTCGCGAATGACCCGCATTTTACCGCATCCTTTTCGGTCATCACGATCTCATCGTTTCCCGCAAATGCCAGGTCGGCTTCGATGTAGGGATGGTGATCGGCAAAAGCGTGAGGCATGCAGGACACCCCGAGCCGGCCCAGCTGTTCAAAAAAGCGCTGCGGGTTACCGATGCCGGCGACGGCATGTACGCGCCTGTTTTTGAAATGTCCGGCCTGGACAATGTGCTGCGGGTTTTGCAGGTTACGGAATTCGTTGCCGTTCAACGTCATTACCAGCGCCTGCGGCCAGGCTTGTTTGCTGTCATTGCCATTGATGACCACGGCATCAACTTCACTGAGGCGCGATGCCGGTTCACGCAGCGGCCCTGCCGGCAGCGGCCAGCCATTGCCGAGGCCGCGCGCACTGTCAATCACGGCGATTTCGAAATCCCGGGCAAGGCGATAATGCTGCAGTCCGTCATCGCTGATGATGACATCGGTTTGCGGATGCGCAGCAAGCAGTGCTTGAGCGACAGCAACGCGGTCGGTGCCGACCCATACCGGACAGCCGGCTCGCCGCGCCAGCAGGCACGGCTCGTCGCCGTAGTCATGCGGGTCGCCGTCCAGCGGTACTGCTCGTGCATGATGATCAGCGGCGCCATACCCCCGGCTTACGATGCCGGGCTGGTGCCCCTGCTTCTGCAGGAATTGTGCAAGCCAAAGTGTAAGCGGAGTTTTGCCGGTTCCGCCGGCAGTGATGTTGCCGACAACAATCACTGGAACACCGGGATGCCGTGTTTTCAGCAGCCCACGGCGCCAGGCAGCGCGGCGCAGCGCGGCGATTGCGATGAATACAGCGGCTATCGGCAGCAGCAAAAGGGCGACTGCGCCCCGGTGCTGCCAGTGAGTGGGGGTGGCCATGGCGCGTTCAGGCTAACGGGTTTGCCGCGCCGCGTCGAGATTCTACTTGCGCGCCTGCGTAGTGAAGGTGATTTTCGGGTAGCCGGCAATTTGCGCCGCTTCCATGACCCGCACTACCGACTGGTGCGAGGCATTGGCATCTGCGTTGATCACGATGACCGGATCCTTCATGTCGCCGGCAGCGCGTTTCAGCGCTTCGCCCAGCGCGGCGGCATTGCCGGCGGGAGCCGCATTGCGGTTGATCGTGGTGTTGCCCTTGGCGTCGACCGCCACATCAAGTTGCGCAGGGCGCTCGGGTGGTTTGCCGGCTTCGGCCGTAGGCAGGTTGATCTGCAGTTCGGCAAAACGCGAATAAGTGGTGGTGACCATCAGGAAGATCAGGATCACCAGTAATACGTCGATCAGCGCAATGAAGTTGATTTCCGGATCTTCACGCCAGGTGCGGTTGCGGAATTTCATTGCGGCTTTCCCTGTTCCGGGTTTGGGGGCATCACCGGCTCAGGCATCTCTTTCGCCATGAATGATTTCAACCAGTTTGATCGCCTGGATCTGCATCTCGACCAGCAGCGCATCAACCTTGGAGCGGAAGTAGCGATAGAAGACCATGCTGGGTACGGCCACTACAAGGCCAAAAGCCGTGTTGTAGAGGGCGATGGAGATGCCATGGGCCAGTACCAGGGGGTTGGTGCCTGAAGGGGTTTGGGCGCCGAAGATTTCGATCATGCCGACAACAGTGCCAAACAGGCCCAACAATGGCGAAATGGCTGCAATTGTGCCAAGAGTGGTCAGAAAACGCTCGAGGTCGATGGCCACGGCGTAGCTGGATTCCTCAATCGCCTCTTTCATGATCGCAGAGGAATGTTTTTCATTGCGCAGGCCTGCAGCAAGGATCTGGCCGAGGGGCGCAGTGGCGGAGAGCTGGGTCAGCAGCTGGGATGTGACGCCGTTCTGGCGATAGGCTTGAATGGCATGCGCCAGCATGTTTTTGGGCAGCACCACGTTTTGACGCAGGGACCACAGGCGCTCGCCGATGATGGCGAGGGCGATGACGGAACAAAAAATCAATGGCCAGATGGGCCAGCCAGCTGCTTCGATGATGGAGAGCACGCGGGGGGTTTCCGATTGAAGGTTGCAGATATGGGCGGCAAGCGCCGCGAAAAATTCGCGTAACTGTAGCCGCCATGCGCTGAATCAGCAAGCATGAAGGCTTTGGCGGGCGGCAGAAGCTGTTGAGCTGTAAAGCATTTTCAGTCTTTTCCACAGAAGCTGTGGATAAACCTGTGCACAGCATGTCAACGATCAGCCTAAGTTGTATGCCGGCCTCAGCTTTTTGCCTGTTGCTCATTTGTTAAACTTTATAAAAAACACTTTAAAAACATGTGCTTGCATTTGCATCACGAAATCAGTCGATGACGCGGAGCTGGATTCTTCCGGCAACGCTGCCGTGCTGTGGACGGCATTGCTGCAAAATTTCCTTTGTCCACGCGGAGTTGCGTGCAGAAGCCGGGCGGGTAAGCGCGCGCAGCGGCTATACTCGGGCCGATGTCATTACTCGCAATTGATAACGCTGAACTCGCGTTTGGCCTCCATCCATTACTTGATCGTGCAAGCCTGATCGTCCAGGAAGGTGAGCGCATCGGTCTCATCGGTCGCAACGGCACCGGCAAATCTTCGCTGCTCAACATCATTGCCGGACAAGGCGCACTTGATGATGGCGAGATCCGTCGTGCGGACGGCCTTCATGTAGTGATGGTGGAGCAGGAACCGTTGCTGCCGGATGCCGACAGCCTGCATGCCAGCCTGACCATGCGCGGCCGGCTCGAAGACATGCACGATGAACGCGAACGCTGGCGTACCGATGCACGGCTGTTTGAATACCTGCATCGCTTCGGTCTTGATGAGTCGCGCTCCCCGCAGACCGCTTCCGGCGGCGAACGCAAACGTGCGGCACTGGCGCTGGCGCTGGCCATGCAGCCGGATCTTCTGCTGCTGGATGAGCCGACCAACCATCTCGACATTGCCGGCATCACGCTGCTCGAAGACCTGCTGGTCAAGGGGCAGGTCAAGTCCTCAATCATCATTACCCACGATCGTGCCTTCCTCGATCGTGTCGCGACGCGCATTGTCGAACTTGATCGCGGCCTGCTGCGTTCCTATCCGGGCAATTTTGCCGCCTACGAGGCGCGCAAGGCCGACCAGCTGGCCGAAGAGGAAAAAGCCAGCCGTCGTTTCGACAAATTCTGGGCGCAGGAAGAGGTGTGGATCCGCCAGGGCATCAAGGCGAGGCGTACCCGCAACGAAGGCAGGGTGCGGCGGCTCGAGTCACTGCGCGTTGAGCGCGCAGCGCGCCGGGATCGCATCGGCAACGTCAAGCTGGCGCTGGATGCAGGTGAGCGCTCGGGCAAACTGGTGGCCGAACTGACCGATGTCAGCAAGGCCTATGGCGGAAAGACGCTGATCAGCAACCTCGAATTGCGCATCATCCGCGGGGACCGCATCGGTTTGATCGGTGCCAATGGCGCGGGTAAATCGACGCTGATCAAGATCATTCTCGGCCAGCTCGCGCCGGATGCCGGCGAAGTGCGTCTGGGTACCAAGCAGGAGATTGCCTATTTCGATCAGTTGCGCGATCAACTGGATCCGGAGATGACACTGGTTGAAACCATCAGTCCGGGCTCGGAATGGGTGGAAACCGCTAACGGCCGCAAGCATGTGATGAGTTACCTGTCGGATTTTCTGTTCCCGCCGCAGCGCGCGCAGGCCAAGGTCAGCATGCTGTCCGGCGGCGAGCGCAACCGCCTGTTGCTGGCCCGTTTGTTTGCCCAGCCCGCCAACGTGCTGGTGCTGGATGAGCCGACCAATGATCTGGACATCGAATCACTGGAACTGCTGGAGGATACGTTGCAGTCCTACAGCGGCACGCTGCTGCTGGTGAGCCACGACCGCGCATTCCTCGATAATGTGGTGACACAGACGCTTGTGGCTGAGGGCGAAGGTCGATGGAAGGAGTATGTCGGCGGCTACAGCGACTGGCTGCTGCAGCGGCCGCAGCCTGTTGCGCCGGCATCCAGACCGTCTGCAGAGGAAAAGCCCTCGCGAAGCGCTCCACCGGCCAAGGCCAGGCTCAGTTTCAAGGAGCAGCGTGAGCTCGCGCAGTTGCCGGAGGAACTCGATGCGCTTGAAAAAGAGCAGGCGGCACTGATGGCACGGATGAGTGGTGTTGATTATCACAAGCAGGGCGCCGCGCAGTTGAAAGCCGATCGTGAGCGCCTCGAAGAGATCGAACGACAGCAGTCTGCCAAATTTGAACGCTGGGAACTGCTGGATCAGCGTGCCGCGCAACCTGCGGGTGCGTAACACGGCGGATGCATTTGTCGGGGGACAGGAATGAGCAGCGATGAATTGAAGGGCAAGGTGGCCATTGTGACGGGGGCCACGCGTAAACGCGGGCTCGGACGCGCGATTGCCTTGTGTCTGGCGCGTGCGGGTGCGGATGTCGTGGTCACCGGCGCCAGCGCGTCCGGCAGCCTGACCGATGACGAGCGTCAGGATGGCTGGCTCGGCTTGTCCAGCGTTGTGGATGAGATTCGTGCGCTGGGCCGCCGCGCCCACGGCATTTACGTGGATGTCAGCAATGCCGGTGAAGTGCAGCGCATGGTTGCCGAGGCGGTTGCCGAGCTCGGCCGTATCGACATCCTCGTCAACAATGCGGCGTACCCGCGTACCCGTGATCGTGTGCCGGTAAAGGAACTGGATGATGATTTGTGGCGGCGCATTGTTGAAGTCAATCTGAACGGCGCGATGTTCTGTTCCAAGTATGCCGCCCGGCAGATGCTCAAGCAGGGGCAGGGCGGGAGCATTGTCAGCATCTCCTCGGGGGCTGCGGTCAAGGCGCCGGTCAATTTTGCCGCCTATGCGGCATCCAAGGCGGGGGTGCATGCGCTGACTTCGTCACTGGCGGATGAGTTGGGGCCCGCTGGAATTACCGCCAACGTCGTGGCACCGGGATTTCTGGATACCGCGCGCATCGACATGTTGCGTGAGGGCGGTCGCTGGGAGAAACGCCTGTCAACCATTCCGATCAAGCGGCCGGGAACACCTGATGAAGTCGCCGAACTGGTGCGTTATCTGTGCGGACCGCATGCGCGATGGATCAGCGGTGAAGTATTCATGATCAACGGCGGAGAAGTGCGGCGCGCGGCCAACTGAACGGTTGACCGGCGTAGAATCCGTTCATGTCCAGTTTGTTCGAACAGGCCGCCCAGCAAACGGTCATCACCGTCGCCGAGTTGAACCGGCTCGCCCGCACTGCAGTCGAGCGCGGTGTGCCGCTGGTCTGGGTGGCCGGAGAAATCTCCAATTTCAAGCGCTACGACAGCGGCCACTGCTATTTCACGCTGAAGGACGACGCGGCGCAGGTGGATGCGGTGATGTTCCGCCACAAGGCGCAATACCTCGACTGGCAGCCGCAGAACGGCATGCAGGTCGAAGTCCGCGCAACGGCCACGGTGTACGAAGCGCGCGGGAAATTCCAGCTGGCGGTGGATGCCATGCGTCGCGCCGGACTCGGTGCGCTGTATGCGGCGTTCGAGAAGCTCAAGGCAAAACTGGAGCTGGAAGGCCTTTTTGACCCGGCACTGAAGCGTGAATTGCCGGCGTTTCCGCGCACCGTCGGTGTCGTGACTTCACCGCAGGCCGCTGCATTGCGTGATGTTATTACGGCGCTGCAGCGGCGCATGCCTGGCATCAATGTGATCATTTATCCGACGCCGGTGCAGGGTGAGGGGGCCGGCGCAAAAATCGCCGAAGCCATCCGACTTGCCGGCGAACGTGCCGAATGTGACGTGCTGATCGTCTGCCGCGGCGGCGGCAGTATTGAGGATCTTTGGGCTTACAACGAGGAGGTTGTGGCACGTTCGATCCGCGCCTGTCCCGTACCGGTGGTCAGCGGCGTCGGGCATGAAACGGATTTCACGATTGCTGATTTTGCCGCCGACGTAAGAGCGCCGACGCCGACCGCAGCGGCGGAACTGGTCAGTCCGGACGGCGCCGGATTGCGGCGTGAAGTGGCGATGCTGGGTCAGCAACTCGTCCGCGTATTCCAGCGTGGCGTGGAAGACCGCATGTTGCGCCTTGACTACCTCGCACGGCGGCTGACTCATCCCGGTGAACGCATCCGCAACCAGCAGGTGCATTTGCAGCACCTGGCTACGCGGCTGCGCGGCGCGTGGCGGCGCGGCACAGATGACCAGTCATGGCGGTTGCGGGATGCCAGCCAGCGTCTGCGGGCGTATGGGCCTGATACCGGTGCGTTGCTGCTGCAACAGCAGGAACTGGCACGTCGCCTGCATGGAGCGGTGCGCAATGTGTTGGCAGCGTCAGCGGAACGTGTGCAGGGCGCGCAGTCGCATCTGCTCCACTTGAGTCCGGAGCGCGTACTCGACCGCGGTTACAGCATTACCGAAACCACTGCGGGAGCGATTGTGCGTGACAGTGCGCAACTGGCGATTGATCAGGATCTGCGGATTACCCTTGCCCGCGGCACTGCAGCTGTCCGTGTCAAGGGTGCAGGCTGATGTGCCTGACGACTTGACTCGATCAGCATTGCTGCATATAAGAATCGGGCAGGATGAGGCGGAGCGGGATGAAGCGGAGCAGGATTGAGCGTTGATCTGAACAAGATCCCGTTAAAAAATAAAACGGTCGCAAATGCGGCAAACGAAAGAGGTCAGAACCATGGATGATTTCGATTTCACGCGCCCCGCGCAGAGCGAGGTCTACAACGCCAACGTGGCGCGGCTGTTTTTTCATGCCAACGGCAAGGCCCGCAGCGTGGCTTCGGGCGCCGCGCTTTTTGCCGAAAACGCATCGGGCAAGAGCATGTATTTTGTAGCCAGCGGCGAGGTTGCGCTGACCCGCGGCGGCAAGCCGCTGGATGTGATCAAGGCTGGTGAGGTATTGGGCGAAATGTCAGTGCTGACCGGAGCCCCGCGCAGCGCAACCGCAACGGCACGGGTTGCTTGTGAAGTCATCGAGCTGGATGCATCCGGTTTTTCGAAGGCAATCCAGAAGGCGCCGGAATTTGCGCTGATGCTTATGGCTATCATGATCAAGCGGCTGCGGCTCGCGCTGGCGATGCAGATGCTGGGCAAGGGGCAGGTTGCCGGCACCATCGAAACCATACCGACCTCGGGTGCGGTTTTCGATGCATCGCTGCTGAAGGACCTGACCTCGAATTTCCCGGCGCGGCCACCGGCGTATCAGCCGAAAAACGCGGTGATCATGCGCGAAGGCGAAGCGGGAATATTCATGTATGTGGTGATGGACGGTGCGGTGCGCATCACTGCAGGAGAAAAAGTGATCGAGTTGGTCAAGGCTGGCGGCGTGTTCGGTGAAATGGCGCTGGTCGACCAGTCCAAGCGTGCGGCTTCGGCAGCCGCGGCAACAGACTGCAATCTGATGTCGATCAATCGCAATGATTTTCTGACGCTGATCAAGACCAATCCGGCATTCGGCGTATCACTGCTGAAGACCCTGGCCACCCGTCTGCGCAATACCGGGCGAAAATAAGGCCGGTTGCCGTCAGCCGGACTTGCTGATTGAGCGCGGGTCCCGCGGTTTCCAGAGCCCGCGGTCTACCAGCGTCAGGAAATCCAGCAGATTGCGGTTGAAGGCGTGCGGTTCTTCGGTATTCAGCGTGTGTCCCGACGCCGGACAGATCCACAGTCGGGCGTTGCGGCACATGTGTTTGATGAACAGCGCCGGTCCGACACTGCCATCATCCTCGTCGCCGCACATCACCAGCAGCGGCGGACGGAACTTGCGTAATCCGGTTTCGAGGTCGTAGACCGGCGGACGTTTGGCCTGCACGCCGCGCAGCACCCGCGCCAGACCGATACCCGAGTGGCTTTCATGGATGCGCCGGAATTCGGTGAATCCGCGGGGATCCTTCAACATCTGCGGGATGCGCGCCGCTGAAATTCCCCGTTGCTTCAATGCCGCGGCCGTGCCGGCGGTTTCGAACAGCGTCGCATGCGCTTCCGTGGTTTTCAGAAAGGCTTTGCGCGTTGCCGGGTCCGAGCCGGCGCCAGCGCCGAGGGTGGTGACGGACAGGGCCATTGCCGGATAACGCATGCCGAACTGCAGCGCCGAGTACGCGCCCATCGAACAGCCGACGACATGGGCTTTGCGAATGCCGAGGTGGCGCAAAACGTCGGCGATGTCATCGACAGCGATGCGCCACGAATATTTCGTGCGCGCCAGCGGCACGTCGGACGGCGGATAGCCGCGGGCGTTGAATGCAATGCAACGATGGCTGCGGGAGAAAAAACGTAATTGCGCTTCCCAACTGCGGGCATCCCCCGAAAACTCATGGACGAAAACCAGCGGCGTGCCTTTGCCGCTTTCCTCGTAATGCAGTCGAACCTTGTCACGTGCAGTCGCGTAGGGCATGGCAAGACCTCGTTGGTCAGGATTCCGCGTCGATGATCATCGCTTCGAGCTCCTGGCGGATGTATTCAAGAACCAGGTCGCCGACGTTTTCGGTCAGGCAGTCGAATTCGGTCAGGTTTTCCGTTGAACGCAGCCAGGTCAGTTGCCGTTTTGCGAGCTGGCGCGTCGCGGCGATTCCCTGTTCGAGAAGTTCGGCCCGGCTGATGCGGTCATTGAGGAAATCCCAAGCCTGACGATAGCCGACGCAGCGCATCGAGGGGGTGTCAGGTTCCAGTGCGTATTCATCGCGCAGGGCTCGCAGTTCATCAATCAGTCCGGCTTCGAGCATCTGCTCAAAGCGCAGTGCAATGCGGTCATGCAATACGGTGCGGTCGCTCGGCAACAGCGCGATGCGGATCGGCGTGTACGGGAAATAAACGTATTTCGGTTTCTTCAGCAGGTCCGTCATCGACTTGCCGGTGATGTAGTAGATTTCCAGTGCGCGCTGCACGCGCTGCGAATCGTTCGGTTGCAGCCGGGCGGCGGTTTCCGGATCGACTTTGCGCAGTTTTTCATGCACCGCGGGCCAGCCTTCCTCCTCGGCCATGGTCTCGATGATCAGGCGTACGGTGGAGTCCGCTTCGGGCAGATCGTTGAGGCCTTCGACCAGCGACTTGAAATAAAGCATCGTGCCGCCGACCAGCAGCGGGATGTTGCCGCGTTCGGTGATCTCACGCATCAGCGCCAGCGCATCGTCGCGGAAACGCGCCGCTGAATAACTCTCATGCGGTTCGATAACATTGATCAGGTGGTGCGGTGCGCGCGCCAGCGTTTCGGCATCCGGCTTGGCGGTGCCGATGTTCATGTTCTTGTAGACCAATGCCGAATCGACGCTGATGATTTCGCAGGGCAGCATGGTCGCAAGTTGTACGGCGACTGCGGTTTTGCCGCTGGCCGTAGGGCCCATCAGCAGGATCGCTGGCGGATGTGCGGACTTGGCCATTTATTTTAATAAAAAAAAATAGTTGCTATTGATCGCAGTTATTCACCGCGACGGAACAGCCGGTCGAGGTCGGCGACGCTGAAGGCGTGCCATGTCGGCCGGCCGTGATTGCACTGGCCGGAACGTTCGGTAGCTTCCATGTCGCGAAGCAGGGCGTTCATTTCGGGCACGGTGAGTTTGCGGTTGGCGCGCACTGCCGCGTGGCAGGCCATGGTGCCCAGCAGTTCGTTGCGGCGTTCGGTGGCGATGCGGCTGGCGCCGTATTCGCGTACTTCGTGCAGCACATCCAGTGCCAGTGCCTGTGCATCGGCATCGGCGAGCAGCGCCGGCACGCCGCGCACGATCAGTGCGCCCGGTCCGGCGGGCGCGATGTCGAAGCCGAGACCCTGCAGTGCTTCCAGTTCATCCTCGGCGGTAGCGACATCCAGCGCTTCGGCGTTGAAATGTACCGGTACCAGCAGTGGCTGCATCGGAATGGTCTGGCCATCGAGCGCGTTTTTAAGTTTTTCGTACATGATGCGTTCGTGGGCGGCATGCATGTCAATGATGATCAGGCCCTTGCTGTTTTCGGCTAGGATGTAGATGCCCGCGAGCTGCGCCAGTGCAAATCCCAGCGGATGTTCGTCACCGGTCGGCGGCAGCGGCGGCGGTGCTTCGGTCGCTGTTGCCGTTGTCGAGGCTTGCGGCGCAAACATCGCCGCATAAGCGCCTGCCGGCTGGGCGATGCCGAGGCTCATTGCGCCCTGGCCGCGGTATTGCGGCATTGACGCCGGCTGCGGTGGCGGCGAGTACGGCATTTGAGGGATTGCGGCGGCTGGGGTCGCTGCGCCGTCGCCGGCCGGGCGCGCCAGCGTCTTGTGCAGCGCGTGGAATATGAACTGGTGCACCGCACGCGAATCGCGAAAGCGTACTTCGGCTTTTGCCGGATGTACGTTGACGTCGACCAGTTGCGGATCAATATCGAGGAACAGCACAAAGGCCGGATGGCGGTCGTGGTGCAGCACGTCGGCATAGGCCTGGCGTATGGCATGGGCGACCACTTTGTCGCGGATGCAGCGGCCATTGACGAAAAAATACTGCGCGTCTCTGGTGCCCTTGGCATGCGCGGGCGAACTGATCGCGCCGCGGATGGCGATCTGGCCTCCGGATTCGTCCACTTCAAGGGCGCCGGTGCCGAAATCATCGCCAAGCACCGCCGCCACTCTCGCCGTGAGTGTTTGCGGTTTGACCTGCAGCCGCGCGCGGCCGTTGTGGGTCAGCGAGAACGCAACGTCGGGGCGGGACAAGGCGATGCGGCGGAAGGCTTCTTCGCAATGTGCGAACTCGGTCTGTTCGGACTTGAGGAATTTGCGTCGAGCCGGGGTATTGAAATAAAGCTCGCGCACTTCGATGCGGGTGCCGCGCGGCAGTGTGGCCGGCTCCGGCGCGGTCAGGGTCGGGCCTTCAGAAGCAACGCGCCAGGCATGACGATCATCACTGCGGCGGCTGGTGAGTTCCATGCGCGAGACCGAAGCGATGCTGGCCAGTGCTTCACCGCGGAAGCCGAGACTGCCGACATGCTCCAGATCATCCAGCGAGGCGATCTTGCTGGTGGCGTGGCGGGCCAGTGCGAGTTTCAGGTCGTCGCGGGCAATCCCGCTGCCGTCGTCGGTCACCGAGACCAGCTTGACGCCGCCGGCGGCGAGTTCGACGCTGATCGCCTGTGCGCCGGCGTCGAGGCTGTTTTCCAGCAGTTCCTTCAGCGCGGATGCGGGCCGTTCAATGACTTCGCCCGCGGCGATCTGGTTGATCAGGAGTTCGGGCAGAACACGAATCGCGGACATGCGCGGATTATAAGCGGTGCGGACGGGTTGCAAGCGGAACGCGATCAATTGCAGGCGGCATTGCTTTTACCCGGGATCGTGCAGGCCGGAAAATGTGTTTTTGCCTTATAATCAAAACCATAACTTCATACGCGGGGCATATGATTATTGTTGTTTCCGTGCTGATCCGTATCACGTCCGCTAGGTCTGATCTACCTCAATGTCCGGCGTTCAATAACCTCCAATATCCAGTTCCAGTGCCAACCAAGAAATGAAGGGGAATCCATGCCTCAGATCATAGGTGTGCCAAAAGAAACATTGGCCGGCGAAAAACGCGTCGCCACCGTTCCGGAAGTCGTCGAGAAGCTGGTCAAGCTGGGCTTCAAGGTCATGGTGCAGTCAGGCGCCGGTGATGCGGCCAACTGCAGTGACGATACCTATCGCGCTGCCGGCGCGGAAATCGCGGCGACCGCAGGCCAGTTGTGGTCCGGGTCGGACATCGTGTTCAAGGTCGGCGTCCCGACCGCGGAAGAGGTCGGCCTGCTGCGCGAAGGCGGCACCCTGATAGGCTTCATCTGGCCCGCGCAGAATCCGGAACTGATGCAGCAGCTGGCGGCGAAGAAGGCCACCGTGCTGGCGATCGACTCGCTGCCGCGGACGCTGTCCCGCGCACAGAAAATGGATGCGCTGACCTCGCAGGCCGGTGTTGCCGGCTACCGTGCAGTCATCGAGGCCGCCAATGCTTTCGGCCGCTTCTTCAACGGCCAGATCACTGCGGCGGGCAAGGTTCCGCCGGCGAAAGTGTTTATTGCGGGCGCCGGGGTTGCGGGTCTGGCCGCGATCGGTACTGCAGCGGGTCTTGGCGCCATTGTGCGTGCCAACGACACCCGCGCCGAAGTCGCTGACCAGGTGGTTTCTCTGGGCGGTGAATTCGTCAAAGTCGATTACGAAGAAGAAGGTTCCGGCGGTGGCGGTTACGCCAAGGTGATGAGCGAAGGCTTCCAGAAAGCCCAGCGCGAGATGTACGCCAAACAGGCGAAGGAGGTAGACATCATCATCACCACCGCGCTGATTCCCGGCAAGCCCGCGCCGAAACTGATCACGGCCGAGATGGTGCAGAGTATGAAGCCGGGCAGCGTCATCGTCGACATGGCCGCAGAGCGCGGCGGCAACTGTGAGCTGACCGAGCCCGGCAAGGCGGTGGTGAAGCACGGCGTCACCATCATTGGTTATTCCGACCTTAACTCGCGCTTGGCCAAGCAGTCATCAACCTTGTATGCCACCAACCTGTTCCGCCTGACCGAGGAACTGTGCAAGACCAAGGACGGCGTCATCAATGTCAATATGGAAGACGACGCGATCCGCGGGCTGACCGTGGTCAAGGAAGGCGGCATCACCTGGCCGCCACCCGCACCGAAACCGGCAGCAGTGCCGCCCGCAGCCGCAGCCAAACCCGCGGTCGCACCGCCGAAGTCGCACGGTCATGGCGGCGGCGGTGCGCCGGCGTCCGGTAAAAGCACGGCCATCACTTTCCTGGTCGGCGCGATTCTGTTCTGGTTTATCGGCGCCTATGCGCCGGCTGCTTTCCTGGCGCACTTCACCGTGTTCGTACTGGGCTGTTTTATCGGTTACATGGTGGTGTGGAATGTGACGCCGGCGCTGCATACGCCGCTGATGAGCGTGACCAATGCGATCAGCAGCATCATCGCCATCGGCGCGCTGGTTCAGGTGGCGCCGCCGATTACGGGAGCGGTCGACCGGCCTGAGACCTGGATTCTCGGCCTCGCAGTGGTCAGCATCGCGCTGACCACGATCAACATGTTCGGCGGATTCGCAGTGACCCGCCGCATGCTTGAAATGTTCCGGAAATAAGGGAGACGACCATGTCATCAAGCCTCGCTACTGTCTCCTACATCGGAGCAACAATACTGTTCATCCTCAGCCTCGGCGGACTGTCGCATCCCGAGTCGTCACGACGCGGCAATCTCTACGGCATGCTCGGCATGACCATCGCCGTGCTGGCGACGGTGTTCGGGCCGCAGGTGACTGCCAGCGGTTATGCCTGGATCATCAGCGCGATGGTGGTCGGCGGTTCGATTGGTTTATATGCCGCGCGCACCGTGAAAATGACCCAGATGCCGGAACTGGTCGCTCTGATGCACAGCCTGGTCGGTCTTGCCGCGGCGCTGGTCGGTTTTGCGAACTACATCGATCCGGCGGCTTCGAGCCACATGCAGGGTGTCGAAAAGACCATCCATGAAATCGAAATCTATGTCGGCATCCTGATCGGTGCGGTGACGTTCTCCGGTTCGATCATTGCGTTCGGCAAACTCTCGGGCAAGATCGGCGGCAGCCCCTTGCTGCTGCCGGGGCGTCACCTGCTGAACCTGATCGGCCTGCTGGTCATCATTTATTTCGGCCGCGAGTTCATCCTTGCCGAATCGATTGAGGCGGGCATGAAGCCGCTGATCATCATGACGGTGATCTCGCTGCTGTTCGGCATTCACATGGTGATGGCCATCGGCGGTGCGGATATGCCGGTAGTGGTATCCATGCTCAACAGTTACTCGGGCTGGGCAGCGGCGGCGACGGGTTTCATGCTCTCGAACGATTTGCTGATCGTCACTGGCGCGCTGGTTGGTTCCAGCGGCGCGATCCTGTCTTACATCATGTGCAAGGCGATGAACCGCAATTTCATCAGCGTGATTGCAGGCGGCTTCGGCACCGGCGGCGGTGCACCGGCCAAACCAAAGGGCGAGGGCGAGCAGCCGGCGGGCGAGGTGGTATCGGTCAATGCAGTCGAAACCGCGGAACTGCTGCGCGAATCGAAAAACGTGATCATCGTACCGGGTTACGGCATGGCAGTCGCGCAGGCCCAGCACACCGTGTATGAAATCACCAAACTGCTGCGCGAGAAGGGCGTCAATGTGCGCTTCGGCATTCATCCCGTCGCGGGCCGCATGCCCGGACACATGAACGTGCTGCTGGCCGAGGCCAAGGTGCCTTACGACATCGTGCTCGAAATGGATGAACTCAACGAAGACTTCCCCGACACCGACGTTGCGATGGTCATCGGCGCCAACGACATCGTCAATCCGGCGGCGAAGGATGATCCGACCAGCCCGATCGCCGGCATGCCGGTGCTGGAAGTGTGGAAGGCGAAGACCTCGATCGTGATGAAGCGCAGCATGGCTTCGGGTTATGCGGGCATTGATAACCCGTTGTTTTATAAAGAAAATAATCGCATGTTTTTCGGGGATGCGAAAAAGATGCTGGATGAAGTGCTGGTTGTGCTGAAGAGCTGACGATCCGCTCAAGCCGCAAAAAAATGGGCCGCATTTGCGGCCCATTTTTTTTGCAATCGATTGAATCAGTCGAGTTGTACTTTCACCTGTTGCAGGACGCCTTTCCAGCGCAGGTCTTCGGACACCAGCAGCTTGCTGAAGTCCTCGGGGCTGCCGGCGTTGATGTCAAAGGTCATCGCGGTGAATCGATCTTTGACGTCGGTGGCCTCCAGCGCCTTGTTGATCGACTTGTTCAACGTGGCCGTGACATTCTTCGGAAGACCCGCGGGACCGAGCATGCCGTACCACTGAAACGATACGAAGTCCTTGACGCCGGATTCGACAAAGGTCGGTGAGCCGGGCAACAGCGGGTGGCGCTGTGGACTGGTGATGGCCAGGACTTTCAACCGCCCGGCTTTGACGTGCGGCAGTGCCGCCGGGACTGCGTTCATCACCAGCGGAATCTGACCGGCAGTGGCGTCCGCGAGCGAAGGACCGCCACCTTTGTATGGCACGTGGTTCAGCACAAGCCCGGTTTTCAGGCGCAGCCATTCGTAGACCAGATGCGGGCCGCTGGCCAGTCCGCTGGATCCCATCGCCAGCTTTTCAGTTTGTGCGCGCGGCATCGCCAGCAATTCCTTGAAGGTGTTGGCGCTGAATTTGGGGTGGGCCAGCAGCGCCTGCGGCGAAGTGGCAACAAGATTCAGCGGCGTGAAATCCTTGATGGCATCGTACTGCGGTTTTGAATAAACCAGCGAGTTGATGGTATGGGGCGCGTCTGCAAGAAGGATGGTGTAACCGTCGGCAGGCGCACGAGACGCCAGCAGTGTGCCGATCAGTCCGGTGGCGCCGGGGCGGTTGTCGATGACAAAGGTCTGGCCCAGGTATTCACCCAGTTTCGCGCCGATGGCGCGGCCGGTAATGTCCGAGCCCCCGCCCGGTGGATAGGGCACGATCATACGCACCGGGCGCGCCGGATATTCACCGCTGGCGGCCTGCGCCGGGCTGGCGCCTGCAAATGCAAGCGTTGCGGCAATCAATGCGAGTAAATGGTGCATGTTGGTGATTCCTTCAGGCAATGGTTGAATTGGAGATTGATGAAAGCAAACCCCGTGCCTGGATAGAGATGGTCGGGAACGAAGGCTTCTAGGTCCTGGCGCAGATCGCGCGTTGAGGTTATCAGCATGCCTTGGCCGGTGGAAGCGGCGGTGCGATTGATCTGATTCGACTAATATCGCGTTTATTTTTCCGAACCATACTGCAAAAGGAACAGCATGACCGACGTGAACTGGAATCAATTGCGCGAAGAATTCCCGGGGTTGGCCAACTGGATGTACCTGGATACCGCGCGCAAGACGCTGCCACCGCGATGCCAGGAAACGGCCATGCAGGACTATTGCCGTGATATCCGCGAGACCGCCGGCGCCGAGGCCTGGTCCGCAGAAAACGTAGCCGCAACGCGCGCAGCAATGGCGGCACTGCTGGGCGCCAAACCGGCCGAGATTGCTTTCACCAAAAATACCACCGAGGGGCTCAATATCGCGGCGCATGCCTTCGACCTGCGAGCAGGAGACAACATCGTTCTGACGGACATGGAGCATGTCGCCAACATCTGGGTGTGGCAGCACTGGATCGCCAAGGGTGTCGAGATCCGCTTCGCAAAAAACCGTGATGGTCGCCTGCCGGTAGAGGCATTTCTTGAGCAGATGGACAAACGCACCCGTGTGGTATCCACCGCCTACATTACCTACGGCAATGGTTATCGCGTCGATTTGCCAGCGCTCGGCAAAGCCTGTCGCGAGCATGGGGCGCGACTGGTGGTTGATGGCGTGCAGGGTGCGGGGGTGATCGCTGCGCCGCTGGAGAGTCTGGGTGCCGATCTGGTGGCGATTGGCGGGCACAAGAACCTGTTCGGGCTGACCGGCACGGGCCTGCTCTACTGCCGTGAGGAATTGATTGATGAACTCAAGGCGCCGTTCCTGAAAGCACCGGTGGCGCCTGGATCAGCGAAAGCGAGCGCTCATCTGAAGAGCCAGTTCGATTATGTGCGTACGGCGCACCGCTTCGAAGGCGGCAATCCCAATTTTCTCGGTTTGCATGTACTGCGGCGCAGCGCCGCTTTTATTGCGGGAATCGGTCTGCCGGCGATCGAGGCGCGGGTCCGTGAACTGACCACGCAATGCATGACCATGATCAAGGCGGCCGGATTGACCACGCTGACCCCGGAGCCGTGGGCGGAACGTGCACAGATCGTCAGCGTGCCGGTGCCCGATGCCGGCGGGCTGATGGATCGTTTGCGGGAAAAGCACCGCGTCATCGTCAACGTCAAGGACGGGGCGCTGCGCATTTCGATGGGCTTTTCGAACAACGAGGACGATCTGCGGCGTGCAGTGGCCGCGATTCGCGAGGAACTGGCGACCTGAAAGGGGCGCCGGTTATTTTTCCGCAATAACCGGCGGCGCCACAGCCTTGCGGAATTCAATATCACCATACCAGGCGTGCGCATTGTCGCCGGTGTTGTCGGTGTCGGTCATGATGCCGATGGCGGTGATCTTTCCCGGTTCCTCGCCGAAGGCGCGGCGGTAATCCTCGATGATGTTGCGTGTCACTTCATGCCATTCGCCGACCCGGTCCCGACCCGATTCGGCAACGATCATCTTGATGCGTGAGGTGTGCCGGTTGTCGATCACGGTTTCCCGCGGCGCGCGGTTCTCCCAGATGTACATCAGCGTGGCATAAGGCATCTGTTGTCCGGTCATCAGGCGCACGTTGTCGAAGAACATGCGGTCGCGGATGTCGAGCTTGTCGATGTCCCCGGCAAAACTCACCACCAGGCGCACCGGCGAGTCTTCAAGGTGTTTCTGGGTGTTATCGGCTTTCTGGATCAGGTTGTCGACCTTCCAGTGCCAGTGCAGTTGCGGGTAGCTGCGGGGATCCAGCCTCAGCGGATGGATCAGCCCGGATGCCGATGATTCGGCACGTGCGCGGACGACGGTGCGGCCCTGTTCATTGACCAGGCGGTAGGCCGTCGGCCGTTTGAAGCGCGACAGTATCCAGGGTTGCCAGCCCGGAGGCAGTGCGTCGCCTTCCGGATGTCCGGAAAAACTGCGAACCTGCGGCAGTGCCACCGTGTCGGCTGTTTCCTGCCCCGGCATTGCCGCGCAACCGGCGGTCAGCGCCAGAATGAGCGCCGTGACGGTGCGCCATGCCCTGTTCATGTTCTTCCTCCGGGTGTGCGCATTGATGCGCATCTGAATAGGCGTAGTTTAGATCAATCGCGCCTCGCCAGCGATTACGGATTATTGGCGACCTGGGCTGGCGCCAGTGGTGGATTTTTCGAGAAATAGCGCTTGATGCCGTTGAAAATGGCGTCAGCTATCTTGTTCTGGTACGCCGGGTCGCGCAGCTTGCGCTCTTCATCGGGATTGCTGATGAATGCCGTTTCAATCAGGATCGACGGGATGTCCGGGGCCTTCAGCACGGCGAAACCGGCCTGTTCGACATAGTTTTTGTGCAGCCTGTTGATGCCACCCATTTCCTGCAATACAGCCTTGCCCAGCTTCAGGCTGTCATTGATCGAGGCGGTCTGCGACAGGTCGAGCAGCGTCTGCTTCAGATAGGGATCCTTGATGCCGAGGTTCACGCCGCCGATCAGGTCGGCGTCGTTTTCCTGTTTCGCCAGCCAGCGTGCCGCGACTGAAGTGGCGCCACGCTCCGATAACGCGAAGACCGACGAGCCGTTGGCCGAGGGTTTGATGAAGGCATCGGCGTGTATTGAAACAAACAGGTCGGCGCGTGCCCTGCGCGCCTTCTCGACACGCATGTGCAGCGGGATGAAAAAATCGCCGTCGCGTGTCAGCACTGCACGCATATTCGGTTCGGTTTCGATGCGTTCCTTCAGCTTTTGCGAGATCGACAGTGTGATGTTTTTTTCCAGCGTGCCGGCGCGTCCGCGTGCACCCGGATCTTCGCCGCCGTGGCCGGGATCAATGGCAATGGTGATCAGCCGTTCGGACGCCGGGCGCGGCGCCCGCGCTGCGGGTTTTTGCGCGGGGGGCTCGCTTTTGGCGGCAACCTGGGGCGGGCCGGTTTCAGGCGCAGGGAGTTCCGGGGCAGGTGTCAACGCCGGGCCCGGCGCGGTTGGGGCTGCAGGGGCTTCGGGATGCCCTGATTCGCGGCGCTTGAGGAATGCCAGCAGCGGATCGGGCGGCGTCAGCGGATAGACGTCGAGCACCAAACGGTGGCCGTAGCCGGCAATCGGCGCCAGCGTAAATGCTTCGGGTTTGACCTTGGCTTTCAGGTCAAACACCAGGCGGATGGTGCCCGGCTTGAAACGGCCGGCGCGTACGCCCTTGATATAAGGATCCTCGGCGCTGATCTTGCCGGCGATGTCAGTCAGCGCGGCATTCAGCGCGACATCTTCCAGGTCCAGCACCAGCCGGTCAGGGTTTTCGAGGTTGAACAGCTTGTGACGGATCGGTTTTTGGGACTCGATGGTGACGCGGGTGTAATCAGGGGCGGGCCAGACGCGGGTTGAACTGACTACCGTTTCGGCGGTCCAGGCGGGGGTGCTGGGCAGCAGCACCAGGCCACAAACCAGAAAATGCAGGAAAACGTAAAAAATACGATGGGCCGGCAGCGCGTTTGCCGCAATGGGGGTGACGGGTCTCAGTTTTTCAGCTTGTCGAGACAACGCCTGCCAACCTCCGTGTGCGCCGTGATGGCGATTGATCGTCCTTCACCGGCAACTTGCAGTTCAACGTCCAGATCCGCTGGCGGCAGGTGGGGTGCTTTTTCCGGCCATTCGATCAGGCATACGGACTGCGGATTGAAATATTCCCGAAAGCCTGAATCCAAGAGTTCCTGCGGATCAATGAACCGATAAAAATCAAAGTGATACAAGTATAACCTAGAAAAATTGTAAGGTTCAAGCAAGGTAAAGGTCGGGCTTTTGACCCGGCCTTCGTAACCCAGGCCGCGAAGCACCCCGCGGACCAGCGTGGTTTTGCCGGCGCCCAGGTCGCCACGCAGGTGAACAGTCATGCCGGGTTCGAGCAATGCCGCCAGGGCACGGCCCAGAGTCAGCGTCTCGTCTTCCGAAGCCAGAATGCGGTTAATCTTGTTCATTAAAGTAAAAAGCGAGAAGCGTTAGCCACAGAGGTCACAGAGAAAAACCCGCGGCTGATCAATGCACAATGCCGATGCCGTGTGCCGGGTCGCTGCAGTTTTGCTTTTCTCTGTGACCTCTGTGGCAAGGTTTTGAATTTGATCCGGAAATGACTGACTACACCGTACTGCTCGCAGACATCCGCCGTTGGGGCGCAGAACTGGGTTTCCAGCAGATTGCGGTTACCGATTGCGATTTGTCGCATGCCGAACCGCGGCTGGCTGAATGGCTGGCGCGAGGCTGGCATGGCGACATGGATTATATGGCACGGCATGGCGTCAAACGCTCCCGTCCCGCAGAGCTTGTTCCCGGAACGCTGCGGGTGATCGCCGTGCGCATGAACTACACACCGCCGGCGGCTCGTGAAAGCTGGTCGGTGATCCACGACGGCGCGCGTGCTTTCATCTCGCGCTATGCCACGGGGCGCGATTATCACAAGGTGTTGCGTAACCGGCTGCAGCAGCTTGCCGAACGCATCCAGGCAGCGGTTGGCGAATACCGTTATCGCGTATTTACCGACAGTGCGCCGGTGATGGAAGTTGCCCTGGCCGAGAAGGCAGGTCTGGGCTGGCGCGGCAAACACACGCTGCTGCTCAACCGCGAGGGTGGATCGTCTTTTTTTCTCGGCGAGATTTATACCGATCTGCCGCTGGCACCCGATGAACCGCAGACCGATCATTGCGGGACCTGCAAGCGCTGCATCGATATCTGTCCGACCCAGGCCATTGTCGCGCCGTACCAACTGGATGCGCGGCGCTGCATTTCCTATCTGACCATCGAATTGAAAGGCAGCATTCCGGAGCCGCTGCGGCCGCTGATCGGCAACCGGGTTTACGGTTGCGATGATTGCCAACTGGTGTGTCCGTGGAATCGTTACGCACAGCCCAGTGCCGAGCCCGACTTCGCGGTACGCAACGGCCTTGATGATGTATCACTGGTCGAACTGTTTGCATGGGATGCCGCGACGTTTGCAGCCCGACTCGCCGGCAGTGCGATTCATCGCATCGGTCACGAACGCTGGCTGCGCAATATTGCGGTCGGCCTCGGCAACGCACCGACGACGCCGGAAGTCATTGCCGCGCTGCGCACGCGCGTCGATGATGCCTCACCGCTGGTGCGCGAACATGTGGTCTGGGCGCTGGCACGCCATCATGCGGAATGAGCGTAATTCAGCAGCGGCCCGGTGCTAAGATTTCGCCCAAAATCGGCGGACCGCGCCGCAACCGGGAGCACACGTGAAACTTTGGTACCAGAGCATGTCGCGCCAGACGGCGTGGGGACACTACAACGTTGCGCTGCGGCGCATCCTCGACCGGGTCAAGGATCCGGACACTGAAATCGAAGTTCATGGCATCACCAAGCGCGGCGGTCTCGCCGACCAGTTCCATTATCTCGATTACCTGGAATCAGGCGAGGTCATGGAGAACGTGCAGATCGCCACCCGGCGCGGTTTTGACGCATTCCTCATCGGCAATATCGGAGACCCGGGTATCCACTCCTGCCGCGAAATCACCACCATACCCGTGCTGGGCCTGTGCGAAACGGCGCTGCATACCGCTTGCCTGATGGGGCAGAATTTTTCGCTGGTGACCATCAATGAAAAATTCACGCCGCGCATCATTGACAACGTACACCGCTACAAGATGGAGCGCAGGCTTTCGGCGGTGAACCGGATGACCATCGATCGCATCAATGACCTTGATGCGGGTTTCACCAATGCAGCAGCACGCAAGCGCATTTTCGACCAGTTCATGAAGGCGGCGAATGCCAACGTTGAGCAGGGCGCAGAAGTCATCATTGCTGCGGGTGGCGTGGTGATGGCTTTGCTGGCTGAATTCGGCGTGCACCAGGCGGCGAAAAACACGCCCATCCTCAACGGCATCGTATCGCTGGTGAAAATGGGCGAAGCGGCGGTGAAGATGAACCGCATCATGGGCGGCAAATTTCTCAGCAAACGCCTGTACTACGCGCCGCCGGGCACGGATCAGATCGACGAAATCCGCAAATATTACGGCGATGTGTATCCGACAGTGCCGGGCAAGGCGGGTCGCAAAACGGCTGCGGCAAAACCGTTGCGCAAGGCTGTCAAAAAAGTGCTGAAAAAGTCTGTGGGCAAAACAGTCAAAAAGAGCGCGGGGAAACCCTCCCGCTGAACTTTTTGAGCGACGTTAAAACGCCGGCGACATGCCGGCTTTTTTTGCAACCGGGTATTGTTGATGGTGCCGGCGTGGTGATTTATTGCGCCGGCGTGGTTGCCGGCAAACCGAGGCGGCGCTGCATGCGCACTGCAGTTTCAATATTCTGGTAATAACCGGTGACTTGCGCCGTGGCTACAAAGCCGAGGGCTTCGTAGAAACTGCGCGCTGCGAAATTGTTGGAACGCATCTCGACATCGATTTTTGTGATCCCGGCAGTCAGTGCGGATTCCATGATCCATTCGATCATCGTCAGGCCGATGCCACGGCGCTGGAATTCGGGTTGCACGGCGAACAACGAAAGGTGTGCCTTGGTGTCCCGAATTCGGTGATGGCGAATCCTGCAAACCGGGTGTCGACTTCAGCCACCAGAACACAGGTTTCGCGGCTGCGCAGAGTGCGGGCGATACGCGTCGGGTGCCAGGTCCAGCCGCGCAAGCCGACTTCAATCAGGCAGCGCGACATCACAGCGATCTGCTGGATGTCGCTGCCGCGGGCAAGGCGTAATGTGCAGGGCGTTGGGGTCACGGGGCCGGCTCCTGCTGCGCAGTGTAGCGTAAGCGCCGGTGATTGCGCGATCAGCGGGCCATGATGCCGGGTCGCCCGGTTACGGGCGCCGGTTCAGGCCTGCTTCGGAATGAATTTCAGCGCCACGCCGTTGTTGCACCAGCGCTGGCCGGTCGGCGGCGGGCCGTCATCAAATACATGGCCATGGTGGCCGCCGCAGCGTATGCAGTGGTATTCCGTTCGCGGAGCGAACAGCAGGTAATCCTTCTTGGTGGCGAACACGCCGGGTATGGTGGTGAAGAAGCTCGGCCAGCCGGTGCCGGACTCGTATTTCATGTCTGAAGTGAACAGCGGCAGGTCGCAGCCGGCGCAGGCATAGACGCCGGGCCGTTTTTCGGCGTTCAGCGCACTGGTGCCGGCGCGTTCGGTGCCTTCCTCACGCAATATATTGAATTGCGCCTTGTCGAGGCGTTTGCGCCATTCGTCCTTGGACAGTTTCAGTACCTCGGTCGGTGCTGGTGCCTTGAAGCTGGCCGCCAGCAGGGAACGCCAGTTGTTCTGCATGGCCTGGATCTCCTTCATCGAAGCCACGGGGGCTGCGGTGGCTGCCCGGTGGAATGTGCTGCCCAGTGCAGCCAGCGTCAGCCCCTGCAAAAATCCGCGTCGTTTCATAAGTTCTCCTTTGCAACCGTCGGACCGTGCCCGCTTTGGAAAATTCCGCTGCGCTGACAGTTACGGTTTGGTCGTGCCAATGTAGCAGTCCTTACATTCGATCAAAAGACACAGCCGGGATGCGGGATAATTCCATCCTTCCGAACAGTCCCAAGAAGCCTTTTCCGTGAAAACCATCCAGATCCATCAGTACGGCGGCCCTGAAGTCCTGCAACGCATTGATGCACCGGTGCCCAAGGCCCTGCCGGGCAGCGTGCTGGTCCGTGTTCATCATGCCGGCATCAACTTCATGGATATCCACACCCGTCAGGGCAAGTATGCGCAGTCTCGCACCTATCCCGTGAGACTGCCGTGCACGCTGGGTATGGAGGGCGCTGGAGAAGTGGTTGCACTGGGTGAAGGTGTAAGCACGCATCGCATTGGCGATCGCGTGGCCTGGTGCATCGTCTGGGGCAGTTATGCCGAATATGCGGTGGTGCCGGCTTGGCAGGCCGTCAAGGTGCCGGATGCGGTGCCGCTGGATCTCGCGGCGGCTTCGGTATTCCAGGGATTTACCGCGCATTACCTTGCGCATGACGTCGGACAACTCGCGCCGGGCCGGACCTGTCTGGTGCATGCGGCCTCCGGCGGGATCGGGCAGTTACTCATACAACTCGCGAAACGCTGTGGCGCGAAGGTGATCGCGACCACAAGTTCTGCTGAGAAAGCCGCAGTCGCACGCGAACGTGGTGCCGATCTGGTGTTGCTTTACGACGGGGGTCGATATGTCGATGCAGTGCGCGAGGCGACTGCCGGGCAGGGGGTGGATGTGGTGTTTGATTCCATCGGCAAGACATCACTGCGCGACAGCTTCCGTGCGGCGCGTACCCGTGGCCTGATCATCAATTACGGCAACGTGTCGGGTTCGTTGAAGGATCTCGATCCGATTGAATTGGGAGAAGCGGGTTCGCTGTTCCTGACGCGTCCGCGGCTGGCCGATCATTTGCGTGATGCGGCTGAAATCCGTCGTCGCGCCGATGATATTTTTGCTGCGCTGATCGACGGGTCACTGATTATCCGCATCGCCGGGCGTTACACGCTGGACAATGTCGAGGATGCGCATGCGGCCTACGAGGAGCGCCGCATGGTCGGTAAACCGGTATTGGATGTTATCAGTAAGTAATTGATTTTATTTAATATTTTTATTCGACATCATTTGATGCCCAAGCGACTGTCGAGCGACAGGCAGCCGCCGCCACGACCGATCAGGTAGAGCATCGGCACCGCCCAGGTCAGATGGGTCGGCCAGGCATCGGGATAAACAAAAATCTGGATCACCGCAGTCATGCCGAGCAGTGACAGCGCCGACAGTCGCGTGCAGAGCCCGATGATCAGCAGCAGCGGAAACAGGTGCTCGGCATAAGTCGCCATGTGCGCCGCAAATTCCGGCGGCAGCAGCGGCACCTTGTATTCTTCAGCGAACAGCGTGAAGGTGCTGTCCGTGATGGTCAGCAGGCCGTCAACCTTGGTGCGCGCGGAATACAGGAATATCGCCGCGATGGCGATGCGCGAGGACAAGGCGATCAGTTGATGGCCGATCCAGCCGTCGAGCAGGGTGGCGATGCGGTTCCACAAGGCGATGGGACCGCTGGCCGGTGTGTTCTGCAGGGTGCTTGCGGGATTCACGAGGTTGTCTCCGTTTGTGTTCAACGTGGTCATTCGAATGGGTTTTATCGGTTATCGATGTGGATCCGGCTGAACGCACCGGCGTCGAGCAGGGTGGCGACCAGTTGCGACAGGTCGGCCTCGCGGTTGATGTCCAGTGCGGCCTGTACGGCCTCGGCAACCGTAGCGCCGGCGGCGCAGGTTTCCATAAATGCGCAACCGGCCTGGTCGAGCGGGCGCCACGTCACCACATCGCGCGGACGCGTCAGCAAGGCGCCTTCGGCGCGCCACTCGATTTCAGTGTCGTCCTGCGCATCGCTGCGGTTGCGTGACCAGATGGTGTAGGCGGGTGCTTCAACACACCAGGCCCAGCGTGCTGCGGCGTGCGGTTGCAGGCGCAGGCGGTAGAAATTGCCCTCGGCAAACTGTGCAATGGCCGCGGCGTCGAGCGGATCTTCGGTCGCTGCGATATGTGCTTCGGTCCAGCAACGATCCAGCCGTGCGACGCCCGGAAGGTAGGGCAGCTCTGCTGCCGGTTCGAAACGCGCAAGGAACTCGGCGAAGTCCGCACCGTATTCCAGCAGCATCGGCAGTCCGGGCAAGATTTTGCGCGCGTAAACCGCGGCGGCAGCACGCATCCACTCATCACCGACCAGACGGTTTACAGCAGGGTAATTCGCCTGCAGTGCATCGATGCAGGCCTTGACCACGGTATTGCGATAGACCGCGAAGGCCGGTTGTCCGACCAGCGCGGCCACGGCCGGCGGCGCAGCTTCATCAACGGCAAGCAGTGCATGGGCAAATTCATCCTGAAATCGGCGAAGGGCGCCGGGAGCAATCATCACGCGGCCTCCGCAAGTGTTTCCTGCAGCACGGCGGCTGCCTGGTCGCGCTCGGCGAGCAACACCTCGAACGCGGGAAGGTTGTCGTCACGTTCGATCAGCGTCGGCCGTGCGCCGATGCGGCGGATCAATCGTTCATACAGTGCCCATACCGCAGGCGCGACCGGCGCGTCGTGCGAATCCACCAGCAATGCAGCGCCCAGATTGGGGTCCTGCGAGTGTCCCGCGAGGTGGATTTCCATGATGGCTTCTCCCGGAAAGGCATCGATATAGTCTTCCGCGGAATAATTCATATTGTGTGCGCTGACATGCACGTTGTTGATGTCGAGCAGCAGTCCGCAGCCGCTGCGGCGCGCCAATTCCCTGAGGAACCCGGTTTCGCTCCACTCGTGGCCGTCGAGCTTCAGGTAATGCGAAGGGTTTTCGATGGCAATGCGCCGCTGCAATGCATCCTGTGTGCGGGAGATGTTGTCGGCGATGCGCGCGAGGGCTTCGGTACTGCGCGGAAAGGGAAGCAGGTCTGGATGGTAAGCGCCGCGCCAGGTCGACCACGCCAGGTGCTCTGACACCAGCGCCGGTTCGAAACGCTGCTCCAGTTCTGCAAGCCGTCCCAGATGTGCCGCGTCGGGTTCTGCATCGGCGGCGAGTGACAGGGCAACGCCGTGCATTGAAATCGGATGTTTGTTGCGTATGGCTTCCAGCCAGGCCAGCCGCGGACCCCCGGCGACCATGTAATTTTCGGGGTGCACCTCGAACCATAACCCCGCTGAAGCGCAATCGAGCGCAGCATCAAAATGCTGCGGCTTCAATCCCAGTCCGGCGGTGAGGAATGTGGTCATGGTTGCGAGATGCGGGTTGGCGGCAACGCGTTCTTAAATGGCTTTCAGCGAGCCATTGCCTTTCGGGGTCTTGATGCAGGTGCAGGTGCCTTTGGCGACATATTTCCATGCATTGGCCTGATAGTCGGTTTTGGACGTACCGGCGCAGCTGGTGCCCGGACCTGCGGCGCAGTCGTTCTTGCCGGCCATCGAGATGCCGTAGCAGCGTTCTTTTTCACCTTTGATCGAGGCGCCCTTGTCCAGGGCAATGGCAGCGCCGGAGGCGAGGGCAGCAAGGGTGACAGCAGTGATGGCGAGGGATTTCGAATTCATGTTGCAGGACTCCTTCAGGGTGGTTGGTGATCGGTTGTGTGACCACCCGAACCGGCCGGGGAAGGGTCCGGTTCAGGTGGTCTGCTGCTTAATTCGGCCGTTGCCGGCCTTTGGTTACAGGCTTTTGAAAATTATTCCGGCTTATTCCATCGAGGCGCCGGGGAACACGCTGCTATGGCCGCCCGCAAAGCTGCGCTCCAGGTTGCGCGGCGTGGTGTAAGCGGCTGTTTTGCCGTGTGTCTCGCCGCCTTCAGAGGCCGCAGACGGGAATTCCGGGCCTGAGCCGCTCAGACTACCGACCGCTGCAGGCAGCGGCGTGTTGATTGAAACGCCCGAGCCTTCATCAGCGGCGGTGGGGAAGTTTGACGCCGCGGCTTGTGCGACGCCGGCGGTGGACAGCAATACTGCGGTGAGGGTGGTTACCAGGTTGAGCTTGAACATTTTTTATCCTTTATCGGGTTGGTTGACCGGCGACCGATGTCACCCGGTGTGCAAGGTAATTCGGGTTCAAACGACAAACGGTTACAAAATCGTGCAAGAATCCGCCGGGAATATTTTTCTCTCGGCCTGTAACCAATCTCGTAACGGCTACGAATAGAAAGACAAGGCAGCGTGAACGAGCGAGAAACACAATTGCGGGATTTGTTGTTGCGCGGGCTGGGCGGTGAAGCAGCGGCTTATCATGCGTTTCTGAAGGACTTGAGCACGCATCTGCGCGGTTTTCTCCGGATGCGCCTCGCGCGGTTGCCGGATGACGTGGAAGATCTGGTGCAGGAGACCTTGTTGGCCGTGCACAACCAGCGCCATACCTAAAATCCCGGTCAGCCGTTGACGGCATGGATTCATGCGATTGCGCGCTACAAGCTGGTCGACCTGTTGCGGCGGCGCGCGGGGCGGGAACAACTCAATGATCCGCTGGACGATGAATTCGACGTATTTGCGGTTTCCGACAATGACGCTGACGATGCCCGGCGTGACCTCGGCAAGCTGCTGCAACAACTGCCCGACCGGTAACGTCTGCCGATTGTGCACATGAGGCTGGAAGGGCTGTCGGTGGCCGAAACTGCACGCGCCACAGGAATGTCTGAAGCAGCAGTCAAGGTGGGCGTGCACCGCGGATTGAAGGCGCTGTCGCTACTGATAAGGAGTGGCCATGAAAACGGATGAACTTATTGCGATGCTGGCGAGCGACGCGGGCCCCGTTGCGCCGCGGTTCTGGCGGCAGCGTTATGCGCTGGCGCTGGGTGCGGGCCTGCTGGGTGCATTGCTGCTGATGATTTTGCTGCTGGGTGTGCGACCCGATATCGCCGATGCGGTACGGTTGCCGATGTTCTGGGTCAAAGTGGTCTTCCCGGTAGTGCTGGCCGCGGTTACCTTGTTGGCTGCTGTGCGCCTTTCGCGTCCCGGAATGGCGCTGGGGCGCCTCGGTTCAGCGCTGGCCGCGCCGGTGCTGGCCATCTGGTTACTGGCAGGCTTGTCTCTTCTTGGTGCCGCGCCAGAAGACCGCAGAATGCTGGTCTGGGGCGAGACCTGGGCGGCCTGCCTGGTCAATGTGCCCTTGCTTTCAGTGCCAGCCTTCATCGGACTGCTGTGGGTCATGAAAACCCTCGCACCGGTGCGTCCGGCGCTGGCCGGTGCTGCGGCGGGTTTGCTGGCGGGTGCACTGAGCGCTGCCGTTTACGCACTGAATTGTCCGGAATTGGCCGCGCCCTTCATTGGCATCTAGTACACCCTCGGGATGCTGATTCCGGCTGCAATTGGCGCACTGGTCGGTACACGGTTGCTGCGCTGGTAAGTTTGCGCTGGCCGCTCATCGCAGTTTAAAGGTCGCGCCACTGCTCTTATACTAGGCTGATGCAACATTTCATTGCCGGCGACCAGAGCATTTGCCATGTATGAAAACTGCCCAGCCAATCTGGGTGTGGTGGCAGGCGCAGTCACTGCGGTTGCGCTTTGTGTGCTGCTTCATTACGAAGGCCTGTTGCTGACTTAGCGCGGGTTGCAGCGCATCGGCGGGCCGCAGCGCGTCAAGGTGTTGTACGGCATTTTTTCGATGCTGATACTGCATGTGATCGAGATCTGGGTTTTTGGAATAACCATCTGGGTATTGCTGCGCTGGCCGGAATGCGGACACATTGTTTCCGGCAGTTCCGGAAAACTGGACGCGCTGGGTTTGCTGGATTCGGTCTACCTGTCGGCCATTACCTACACCACCGTCGGTTTCGGCGATGTGGTGCCTGTCGGCCCGATCCGTTTCCAGTCGGGCATGGAAGCGCTGACCGGGTTCGTAATGATCGGCTGGACAGTATCGTTCACTTACCTGGAAATGGAACGGTTCTGGCGCGGCAGATAAGGGTGCGCGCCGCCGCAGTTTAGAATGCGGTTCCCGTGACACCCACCGCGACATCCAGTACTGCAGTCACCCATCGCCAGGTCTGGGCGATGGCTGCGCCGATCATCCTCGCCAATATTTCCGTGCCCTTGCTGGGCGCGGTGAATACCGCCGTGGTCGGGCACCTGCCCGAGCCCTATTACATCGGCGCCGTTGCCATCGGTGCAATGCTGTTCAACTTCATCTATCACCTGTTCAATTGCTTGCGCATGGGCACCACCGGCCCAACCGCGCAGGCCCGCGGTGCAGGAAATTTTGCCGAAGTCAGGGCAATTCTCAACCGTGCCCTGTTGCTGGCAGGGGCCATCGGTGCGGTGTTGCTGGCGCTGCAATGGCCGATCCTCGAACTTGCAATGTGGCTGATCAACGGCAGCCGGGAGGTGGAGCATTTTGCCAGTGAATATTTCCTGATCCGGGTGTGGGCGCTGCCGGCCGTGCTTGGCACTTACGCCGTCATCGGCTGGCTGTATGGCATGCGCGATGCACGTACGCCGCTGATCATCCTGTTTGTCACCAACGGTTCCAACATCGTACTGAGTCTGTTATTTGTTTTTGGATTGGACTGGGGGGTGCCGGGTGTCGCTGTTGCGTCACTGATTTCAGAATATGCCGGTTTGTTTGTGGGGCTGCTTTGTGTCTATCGCACATTGAGCCGGCTTCCCGACGACGGACTGCGCAGCCGCCTGCTCGATCGGGTGCAGTTGTTGCGCATGGTGGCGATCAATGGCGATATCGTGCTGCGCACGTTTTGTGTGGTGTCCGTGCTGGCCATGTTCATGGCCAAAAGCGCGGAACTCGGCGACCTGCCGCTAGCCGCCAATCAGGTACTGCACAATTTTCTGATGTTCACTTCGTTCGGGCTGGACGGTTTTGCCCATGCAGCCGAAGCGATCCTCGGTGAGGCCGTCGGACGGCGCGACCGCAATGCCTTCCGCCGCGGCATGCGCGTGGTTTTTCTGTGGGCCGGTCTGGTCGGGCTGCTGAATGTGTTGTTATACGTGGTGGCCGGTCACGGCATCATTGCGCTGCTGACGGGAATCCCTGAAGTGCGCGTAGCGGCGGCGGCTTATCTGTGGTGGCCCGCCCTGATGCCGTTGATCGCCGTCTGGGCCTATACCTACGACGGTGTTTATCTCGCTGCGACGCGCACCCGCATCATGCGCAATACCGTCATCGCGTCGTTCATCAGTTTCCTGATCGTGTTGCATTTGGCGATGCCGGCATTCGGCAACGCCGGACTGTGGGCCGCCGTTGCGACATTTCTCGGGCTGCGCGGTCTGTTGTCGCACCTCTTTTTGCACCGCGTTGTGCGGGAAATCTGACGGTTCAGTTGTTTTCGACAGACCGCAATATGGTTTAAACGGGTATCGTGCGTAAACGTTTGCGCGGGAGTCAGTCAATAAATAGTGGTATTAAATCAGGCACTTATTTTGATAATCGCGAATCAGCGCTTCATGGCGCCCGAATTCAAAGTTATCAAAATGTTAAATTTGTCACGGTTTCAGGCCTTCCTTAGCCTTTGCATACCGCACGGCGCTGCTGTTCAAAGAGTGAAAAATTCACCTGCAGCCGGATTGGCGGTTGAGATGTCCGAAACAGGGGGAGTGCTTGCATGGCGAATTTCATTCTGAGTGCGCGCGCGATCAGCAAGGGTGAGTTTGTTCCGGAGCCGGGCAAGCCGCGCTACCTGGTCATCCCCGAAGGCGTGCCGATCAGCACTGACGACCAGTACCGCATGAATGCACCGGAGTGGCTGGAGTGCGTGCAGGACGCGGCTGACGGGCAGGCCGACAAACGCATTTCTGCAAGCGGCGACGTGCTGGTCTTCGTGCATGGCTACAACAACTCGCTCGAAGAAATCCGCAAGCGCCATGAAATGCTCAAGACCGATCTTGCCGCAGAGGGCTGGCATGGCGCAGTGGTGTCGTTCGACTGGCCGTCCGGCGAGCAGACCCTGAATTATCTGGAGGACCGTGCTGACGCGGCGGCAACGGCGCGTTACCTCGTCAGCAGCGGCATCGGCCTGATCATCAAGGGTCAGGCGCGCGGCTGTCAGACCAACGTGCATTTGCTGGGACATTCCACCGGCGCATTCGTCATCATGGAAGCGTTTATTGCCGCCGAGAAAAAGGGCGATTTCTTCAAGAACGACTGGCGCATCGGCCAGGTTGGTTTTATCGGCGGCGACGTATCGGCGCGCAGCCTCAATGCCGATTCGCAGTGGGCCGAACCGATGTTCCGCCGCATCATGCGCCTGACCAATTACCAGAACGGTTTTGATGATGTGCTGGGCGTGTCCAATGCCAAACGTCTGGGCACGGCGCCGCGCGTCGGGCGCGTCGGGCTGGGTGCAGGCGCGCATGCCAAGGCGGTGAACGTCGACTGCAGCGAATATTTCAGTGCGATTGATCCCGAGGCGCAGCCGAACAAGGTCGGCTGGTGGAACCATTCATGGCATATCGGCAACCGGGTGTTCGCCCGCGACCTGGCGATGACGCTTGAAGGCCGCATTGACCGCAACTACCTGCCGACACGGGAGCGGCGCGGCGGGAACCTGGTGCTGCGCGAGGCTGCGCGCCCAGCGCACGAAGCGAAGTGGCTGGAACTCGCCGCGGCGCGGTGACCTTCGTTCGGGTCAGGGCACTGACGGGAGGGTCGTTTCCGTTCTGCCCTTGAGGTAGGACTCCTTGAGTTTTTTCATCGCCTCAAGATAGTCTTCCATCGTTGATTGGTTGTTCTCGTATTTGCCGGCTATTTTCTGGTACGCGGCAATGTAGGCCTGCTCGGTCATGCTCATGTTGTTCCCGGTCCGCGTTGGTGTTCATCCACTATACGCCCCCGGCTGAGGCCGCGTACGAATGAATCGGCCCGTGAGCAATGCCGCCACGGGCTGGCAGCAGCCGTTCGGGCGTTGTTTCAATCCTGATTTTCTTCTGATTCCGGCAGCGCATCGTTGTTTCGCGATGACGAGGCGGGACGCGACGCGCGTGAAGCAGGCGTTTCGAGGCTGATGCGTCCGAGTGCGCCGCTGCGGTAATCATTGAGCAGCGTAATGGCCGCTTTCTCCAGATCAAATTCTCCGCCCTTGATGCGGAAGCCGCGTTTGGCGGCAACCGCTTCGATGACGCCGGTGCCGTCCGTGTCCTCGCCATTAGCAGGAGTGCCGTAACGTGCGGCCAGCGCCTTGGCGTAACGCGTCAGCAGCGTATCCGCGAGAAACGTTGCCACTTCAGACTCGATATAGGCGTTGGTGCCGATGATATGGCTTGCCGCGAGCATGCAGCCGTCATCGGGATGGTCGATCTTCGGCCACATCAGCCCCGGCGTGTCGGTAAAACTCACGGTCGGTGACAGTTCGTAACGCGCAAGGGATTTGGTAACCGCCGGTTCGTCGCCGACCTTGGCGGTGCGCTGTTTGAGCAGGGCATTGATCAACGTTGATTTGCCGACGTTGGGTACACCCATCACCAGCATGCGCAGCGGTTTCAGGTTTTCATTGCGGTGCGGTGCGAGTTTTTTCGCGGCGGCGATGATCCTGTTGGCATCGCCGGGCTTTTTTGCGGACAGTGCAATGGCGTGGGTATTTTTCTGCGCATTGAAATACGTCACCCATTGCGGCGTGACGTTCGGGTCGGCCGCATCAACCTTGTTCAGCACCTTGAGGCAGGGGCGCTGGCGATGCAGGCGCAAGGATTCGATCAGCGGATTGGCGCTGGCCATCGGGCAGCGCGCATCGAGGATCTCGACCACGACGTCATGATCGGCCATCGCCTTTTTTATTTTCTCGACGGCGACGGCCATGTGGCCGGGAAACCAGTTGATGCTCATGGCCGTTGTCCGGTTACAGGCGCGCGAAACGCGGCTGGGTCTTGCCGTCGATGGTGACGTCCTCGGCGAACATCGCCGCGGGCCGCACCCACAAGCCACCTTCACCGTAGAGCGGGCGATACACCACCATCGGTTCCAGCGTTTCTGAATGTTTGGCGATGCCGATCACTTCGTATTCATTGCCCTTGTAGTGGCGGTAGCGGCCGGGCGGGATATCAACTGCGGTGACGGTCATGGGAGTCCTGAAGCTGGAGAATTTCGGTATGCTGAGCCCACATTATAAACCATTGTTTATATTGAAAAATTATCCTTGCCCGTATCGGTTATAGTCCGCACTCCATGACCCCTGTTTCAGCGCTCCGTATCGCACTGGCCGGCATGGCCGCGCTGGCCGTGGCGATGGGCATCGGCCGTTTTGCCTTCACACCCATATTGCCGATGATGCAGGATGATTTCGGCCTGTCCATCATCGGCGGCAGTTGGCTGGCCTCGAGCAACTACCTGGGATATCTGCTGGGAGCGGTGGCGGCAACGGCATGGCCCATGCGCAGCCGCAGTGTGTTGTCCGGTTCGCTGCTGGCAGTAGCGGCAACGACGATTGCCATGGGGCTTACGGAAAACTTTACGGCCTGGGCAATACTGCGTTTTGCCGCGGGGGTGGCCAGCGCGCTGATGTTCATTGCGGTGTCCACCCGCTGCATGGCTGCGCTTGCAGAGCGCGGCCGCCCGCAACTCACCGGGGTGGTTTACGCCGGGGTTGGCTGCGGTGTCGCGGCGGCCGGTTTGTTGTGTCTCGTGTTGATGCAGCACGACGCCGGATCGGCATGGGCCTGGCGCATTGCCGGGATGGTCGCGTTGTCAGCGGCAGTGATCGTAGTGCCGGTACTGGGCGCGATCATGCTGCTGCCAGCGCCTGCCGTTCAGCACGGCGCGCGCGGCAGCATCAGTCGCCATGCCGGACTGCTGGTGCTGTGTTACGGCATTTCCGGTTTCGGCTATATCATTCCAGCCACCTTTTTGCCGGTGATGGCGAAAGCGGTGGTGCCGGATGTTTCGCTGTTCGGCTGGTCATGGCCGGTGTTTGGCGCTGCTGCAGTCGTATCGACATTCATTGCAGCTGCCCGCGCAGCAGCGATCGGTCATCGCAGCGTTTGGATTGCCAGTCATTTTCTGATGGCTGCCGGCGTGCTGCTGCCGGTGCTGCTGCCGGGGCTGACTGCGGTGATCGGCTCCGCGCTGCTGGTTGGCGGCACGTTTGTGGTGACGACGATGACCAGCCTGCAAGTTGCGCAGGAAGTGTCGCGCGGGCATGCGGCGCGGCTGGTGGCGGCGATGACGGCGGCGTTCGCGCTGGGACAGATCATCGGCCCTGTTGTTGCGGGCCTGCTTTTTGATGCCGGTTACGGATTCTCCGGCGGGCTGGTGCTTGCCGGCGCGCTGCTGGTGTTGTCAGCTTTACTCTTATGGCGCGCTGCGCCGGGAAAGACGAACTGATGTCTCCGATGTTGCGCAGCCTCGCGCTGATGGCCCTCGGCATCCTGCTGCTGACGGCAAACGATGCTGCCACCAAATACCTGGTGCAGTCACACCCCATCGGTCAGGTGGTCGGTTTGCGCCAGGCGGGAACGCTGCTGGTGCTGGTCCCGTACATCATGTTTTTCAGCCGTTGGTCATTGCTGCGCGTGGTCGATCTGCGCGGCCAGCTGACGCGCGGCATACTGTTCATCATCGGATCAATGCTGATCGTCTGGAGCCTCGCCGTACTGCCGCTGGCGACCGCGATCACCATGCTCTACCTCAGCCCGATTTTCATGGTGATTCTGTCGGTGCCGCTGCTCGGTGAGCGCATCAGCCGCCATCGCTGGATTGCGGTAATCGGCGGGTTTGCCGGCGTGCTGATCATCATGCGTCCGGGGGCGGCGGCATTTCAGTGGGCCTTGCTGCTGCCGCTGCTGGCGGCCATGGTCAACGCCTTGCGGGACGTGATTACCCGCCGGCTGGCGCGCACCGAAACCTCCATTTCCATCCTGTTCTGGTCGAACATCATCCTGATGGCCGGCGGATTCGCCACATTGCCGATGGGATGGTCGCCGGTCAGTAATCACAATGCGTTCTTGTTCCTGGCTGCCGGAATATTTAACGGCACCGCGCATTTCTGCATCATCGAAGCCTTGCGCACCGGCGAAGCTTCGGTGATGGCGCCGATCCGTTACACCGCGCTGCTGTGGGCTGCTCTGCTGGGCTTCCTGATCTGGGGCGAGGTCCCGGAATTGTGGTTGCTTGCAGGCGCTGCGGTGATCGTCGGCAGCAGCCTGTACATGATCCGCGCCGAGCGCCCGGCCTGATGGCGGATTGAACCGGCTTTGATTGCCGCGGCTGCCCGGCGCGGTTATTCTGTGCCGGCAGTTCAGTGTTCAACATAACCAGGAGAACTTGCATGGAAATTCAAGCTGGCAGTGCCGCGCCCGATTTCACACTCGGCGCGCACAATTCCGACCAGAAGGTTACGCTGTCCGGTTTCAAGGGACGCGCGGTCGTGGTGGCGTTCATGCCCTTTGCGTTTACCGGTGGCTGAGCCAATCAAGTCCGTGGGTTCCGTGAGAACTACGAAGAATTCAAGAAGCTGAATGTCGAGATCCTTCAATTGAGCATCGATCCGGTGCCGAGCCTGAAGGGATGGGCCGATGTTCTGGGCGGAGTGCCGTTCCCGCTGCTGTCGGATTTCTGGCCGCATGGCGCGGTAGGCAAAGCCTATGGCATTTTCAACGAGGAGCGCGGCATGGACAAGCGCGCAGCCTACGTGGTCGACGCCAAAGGCATCATCCGTTACGCCAAGGTCTATCCGCAGGGCACAATCCCGACCAGCGACGAACTGCTCGCCGAGTTGCGCAAGCTGTGAGCAGGCATAACAATACGGTGCAGTAGCGGCCGGCAGGCCAGCCCTTGTGGGCTGCCTGCCGGTTTTTTCATGTCCGTTGCCGCGTGGCTTACGGCTGGCCCGCATTTTGCTGCATCATGGCCTTAATTCATATCCGGAGTCATCGTCATGCTGAAGGGCAAATCTGCAGTGATTACCGGTTCGACCAGCGGCATCGGACTGGCCGTGGCCAGCGCGCTGGCGGCGCGCGGCGTCAATATCCTGCTCAACGGCTTTGGCGATCCGGCAGAAATCAAGATGTTGTGCGCAAGGCTGGCTAGGGACCACGGCGTCAAAGTCGAATATCACGGTGCCGACATGAGTAAACCTGCCGAAATCGCCGAAATGATGGAGCACGCCGTTGTGCGGCTGGGCGCCATCGATATTCTGGTCAATAACGCCGGCATTCAGTTCGTATCGCCGATCGAGGAGTTTCCGCCGGAAAAATGGGACGCCATCATCGCCATCAATCTGGTGGCGTTGTTCCACACCATCCGCCATGCCGTGCCCGGCATGAAAAAACGCAAATGGGGCCGCATCATCAACATCGCTTCTGCGCACGCGCTGGTGGCGTCGCCGTTCAAGTCGGCCTACGTCGCCGCCAAACATGGCGTCGCCGGGCTGACCAAGACTGTCGCGCTCGAAACCGCGACCTTCGGCGTCACCTGCAACGCGATCTGCCCCGGCTATGTGCTGACGCCGCTGGTGGAGAAGCAGATCCCGGATACCGCGAAAGCGCGCGGCATCACTGAAGCGCAGGTGGTCAGCGATGTGCTGCTCGCCGCGCAACCGACCAAGCAGTTCGTCACCGTGGAGCAGGTGGCGGCGCTGGCGTGTTTCCTCGCTGGCGACGACGCGGCATCGATTACCGGCACGCTGCAGGCGATCGACGGCGGCTGGACGGCGCAGTGAACTGAGCCGACGTTCTATTTATGCTCAATCGGCAGCGTGGATCACTTCACGCACCGTCGGATAGACTTGATTTTCCCAGCGCTTGCCGCTGAACACGCCGTAATGCCCGACGCCTGCCTGCACATACTGGGTGCGCAGGTACTGCGGCAGTTTTTCGCACAGGTCCTGTGCGGCCAGGGTCTGGCCCAGCGCGCAGATGTCGTCGCGCTCGCCTTCCACCGTCAGCAATGCGGTGCGGCGAATTGCCTGCGGGCGGATCGGGCGGCCGCGCCATTTCAGCTTGCCACGCGCCAGCGCATGCTCCTGAAATACCAGCTTCACGGTTTCCAGGTAGAAGTCGGCGCTGAGGTCGGACACCGCGAAATACTCTTCGTAAAAGCGGTGCGTGGCGGCCGCCTTCTCGTGGTCACCTTCGACGATCTGGTGGTAATAATCCTTGAACGACTTGATGTGCCGCTGCAGGTTCATGTTGAGAAAGGCGGAGAGCTGCACGAAGCCCGGGTAGACACGTCGCCGCATGCCGGCAAACTGCACCGGCACATGTTCGATCAGGTTGTGCTCGAACCAGCTCATCGGCTTGCTGATGGCGAGATTGTTCACTTCGGTCGGGTTGACCCGGCAGTCGATCGGCCCGGCCATCAGCGTCAGGCTGTGCGGGGTGGCTGGGTATTTGTCCTCGGCCATGATGGCGACGGCCGCCAGCGCCTCGACACAGGGCTGGCAGATCGCCGCGAGATGGGCGCCGGGCCCCATCACGTTGAGGAACTCGATGATGTGGTCGATGTATTCGTCATACCGAAGCGGCCGGCTTCGATCGTCACGTCGCGCGCGTTGTGCCAGTCGGTGATGTAGCCGTCGTGATCGCGCAGCATGGTGCGTGCAGTTTCACGCAGCAGCGTGGCGAAATGGCCGGACATCGGCGCGACGATCAGCACCCGCGGCTGCACAGCGCTGGTGTGCTTACGAAAGCGCAGCAAGGTTGCAAACGGTGTCGTATGTACGATTTCCTCAGTCACTGCCAATTCACGTTTTCCGCAAAGCACGGATTCGATGCCGAATTCCGGTCGGCGATGGGTCAGCCGGGCCAGTGAAAACACTTCGCAGGCGGCGGCAAAACGCCGCAACGGATTCAGGCCCCATGAACTGAGGTCGTGCAGCCCCGGCGCGGCGAGCATGGCAACCTCGCGCATCGGACTGAATACGCGCTCTTGCGTCTGGTATGCGTGGTAAATCATCAGCAACCCCCTGAAATTGCGGCGGACGGCCGGTCGCATCCTGACGTCAAGCAATAATCGCACCACCACCCGTTCCGGCGTGGCATGACTTCTGCTAACAGCACTATGACGGCAGTCGCCGGCACCATCGGGGTGCGCCACGGCGGATTGCTGCATGGAGGTAGGGCATCATGGCGCAGGCCACCTTGAGCATCAGCAGCAAGAACTACTCGTCCTGGTCGCTGCGCGGCTGGCTGCTGACGCGTTTTCCCGGGCTTGATTTCCGCGAAGTCATCGTGTCGCCGGATGACGTCGACGCCAAACGCGCACTGCTGCTGCTGGCACCGTCAATCCTGGTGCCTTGCCTGCACCATGACCGTATCAAGGTCTGGGATACGCTGGCCATCGCCGAGTATCTGTACGAGGTCTGCCCGAAAAGCGGCCTGCTGCCGGCGACCCGCGCCGCGCGGGCACATTGCCGCGCGGTCTGCGGCGAAATGCATTCCGGGTTCAGCAGCCTGCGTTCGGCGCTGCCGATGAATCTGAAGGGGGGACTTTCCCAACTACAAGGTCTGGGCCAAGGCCGTGGATGACATCGAGCGCATCACCACGATCTGGCGGGAGTGTCTCGACCAGTACGGCGACCCTTGGTTGTTCGGCAAGAAGCGCTGCATGGCGGATGCCATGTACGCGCCGGTGGCGACGCGCTTTCGTACTTACCATGTGACAGTGGATGCGCAATGCACCGCTTATGGCAATAAAATGATGGCGATGCCGGAGATGAAGGAATGGATCGCCGCGGCGAAACTTGAGTCCGACGACATCGAAGAACTCGACATGGAGTTCTGAGAGGTTGCGGGTTGCTGCAAGCCCCTCAGATTCCTGACGGTTACTTCCAGGGTTGCGGTGCCGGCACCGGAGCAGGTCCGGGCATGTCGACGGTCTTGAAATCTGCCGGGCCGACAATTTCCAGGTATTCCATGTCCGGCGAATAGTCGAGCAGATAATGAACGATGCCCGGCCGCTGGTGCATGCAGTCGCCTGCGCTGACCAGCGTTTCCTTGTCTTCATACATGAACTTCGCCCAGCCTTTGGTCATAATGACAATGTGAAAATCGGCGTCATGGCGGTGCCAGCCGGTACCCTTTTCCGGCGCATTGTTGGCGCACACCAGTTGGGCGATGACCTTGCCTGCGGTTGCTTCAGCGACGCCGAGGTCGCGGTAAATGAAAAAATCGCGCAGTCCGTCCATGCGGAATTGCGTGTCTTCGGGTTTGACATGGGAGAACTTGGTGACGGTTCGATCGAGCATGACCTTGCTCCTTTTAAGGTGACCACCGTCAATAAAGCATAAGTTGCTCCAATTACCGCACGCCGCAATCCGTGCGCGAGCACGGTGCGGACGCACCGCCAAGGTGCGTGCTAATGCAGCGGAAAGACGTTGGTAACGCCCGATGAGGGTACTCGCGGGGGCAGGATGTTGAGCAGAGTCACCCGGCGACCGAGCATCACCACGCTGCCGCGGATGCGGTTGTCGCCGTTGTCGCTGAATTCAAAATCATAGGCCCGCTGCAGCAGCAAGCGGCCGTCGGCATTACGCGCCGGTTTGACACTGGCGATGCCGACGGTGTCGTCAAGAAACTGCAGGCCCTCGGCATTGCAGGCAGCGAGTGCTGCGCTGACCGCCGCCTCGCGTGCCTGCATGCTGTCCCACCACAGCCAGGAAAGGGCAATGAACAGGGTGAGAAGAATCAGTTCGGTCATGATTTCAGGGTGTTGCTGGAATGGCTGCCACGTTACCAGAGTTATGTGCTCATGATGTGGATGGGGCCACCAGCGAATCTGCTCAACTGGGGTAGACTGATCGCCAACAACCCGGGCCAACCCGGGAATCTCCCGAGGAGCAGCATGATTGAACTGAAATCGCGTCGCCACACTGTCGACGATCTGGGCAGCGCCATTGAGCTTTGTTATGCCAGCGGCTGGACTGATGGCCTGCCGGTGATTCCGCCGACCGCGGAACGAATCACTGCGATGCTGGAAGCGGCTAATCTGAAACCAGAACAGCAACTGTCATTCATCGAGAATCGCCAGGTCTCGGTGACCGCGGAAAAAGTCGCGATCAACGCAGTGATGGCCGGTTGTAAACCCGAATACATGCCGGTGATCGTCGCCACGGTCGAAGCGCTGGCCGATCCACTGTACGGCTACCACGGCCCGGCCACCAGCACTGGCGGCTCGGCGGTGTTCATGCTGGTCAACGGTCCGATCGCGAAAAAGATCGGCATGAACAGCGGCGACAATGTGTTTGGCCAGGGCTGGCGCGCCAATGCCACCATCGGCCGCGCCATCCGGCTGATGATGCAAAATGTGATCGGCACCACGCCCGGCGTACTGGACCGCAGCAGCCTCGGCCATCCCGGCAAATACACCTTCTGCATCGCCGAGAACGAGGAAGACAGCCCGTGGCCGGCCTTCCATACCACGCGCGGTTTCAAACCCGAACAGAACGCGGTGACGATTTTCGCGGCACTCGGCGTGCACCAGTATTCGAATGGCCTCAGCGCAACGCCTGAAGGCGTGCTCACCACCACCTGCGCGCAGATGCGCTTCTCGGCCGGCACCAACCGCCAGCCGCAATACGCGATGGTGTTCGCCGGTGAGCATCAGCTCATCATGCAAAAGGCGGGCTGGTCGCGCGAAGACGTGCAGAACTATGTGTTCGAACACAGCAAAATGTCCCAGGCAGAAATGCAGCGCGCCAACATCCGCCCGGGCCCGATCACCGCCGAAACCGAAGCAACGATACAGCCGCTGGTGCACACGCCGCAGGACCTGCTGGTGATCGCCGCCGGCGGCAAGGCGGGCGTGCAGTCCTGCTACATTCCCGGCTGGGGCAGCAAGAACGGCTCGCAGAGCGTCACGCGGGAAATCAAGATTCCTTAAAAATATAAATAAAAACAAATACTTATGTAACTGTGATTCACGAGCAAAGGAGAGCGCCATGTCATTGCAGATCTACGATCCCACCACGGAAGTGAAGTCCCGCAGCATCAACTTCGTGCCGCGGCCGAAGTCGCTCAAAGGCCTGCGCATCGGCCTGGTCGACAACACCAAGCACAACTCCGATCAACTGCTGATGCGCATCGCCGGCATTCTTGAAAAGGAACATGGCGCGAAGTCGCACGTGATCCGCAAAAAGAAAAGCGCCGGTTCCGCACCCAGCCCGGAAATGATCGCCGAGTACAAGCAGAACTGCGACATCATCGTCGCAGGCGTCGGCGACTGAGGGTCATGCAGCTCGGGCAGTGTGCTCGACAGCATAGTGTTTGAACAGAATGGTGTTCCGTCGGCGTCCATCGTGACGCATGTGTTCACGGTGACCGGCAAGGCGATGGCGCGCACCTGGGGCGTGCCGGACCTGAAATTCCTGGTGATGCCGCATCCGATCGCCAACCTGACGCCGGAGCAGATGGACCAGCGCGCTGCGGAGATTGCGCCGCAGGTCGTTGATCTGCTGCTCAAGGGGCAGCAGTAAGGCTGTTGCAACAGGCGGCGGAGCGGCGCAGGCCGCCCCGCCGGTGTGTTATCGCAGGATCCTGGAGGGGGAAACCATGCAATACGCACGAGCAGTTACGCAATGTGGTGTCGCTATCATCCTGACCGGTGTCGCGGCAATTGCCGGCGCACAGGCCTGGTCACCACAGAAAAACGTCGAGATCGTAGTGCCGAATCCGCCGGGCGGCAGCAACGACAAGACTGCGCGCAGCCTCGAGCGCATCATGCTCACCAACAAGCTGTTGCAGGTTACGCTGAGCATCCAGAACAAGTCGGGTGGCGGTGGCTCCATCGCCTATACCTACGTGCAGCAGCGCGCCGGTGATGCGCATGTCCTCGTCGTTGCCGGCCCGGCGATCCTCACCAACCACATCGTCGGCTCCAGCCCGCTGCGCCATTCCGACCTGACGTCGGTGGCGTCGCTGTTCGACGATTACACGGTGTTTGCGGTCGCCGCCAATTCGAACCTCAAGACCGGCAAGGATCTGATCGAACGCCTGCGCAAGGATCCGAAGTCGGTGACCATCGGTTTTTCGCCGCTGCTCGGCAGCCACAACCACATCGCCGCCGGCGTGCTGATGAAAACCATCGGCGGCAACGCGCGCGACCTGAAGGTGGTGGCGTTTAAAGGTTCGTCCGACGCGGTGACCACTCTGCTCGGCGGCCACATTGACCTGGTAACCACGGCGGCGGGCAACGTCGCGCCGCATGTCGCTGCCGGCCGCATGCGCGTGCTGGCCATCACCTCGGCGAAACGATTTCCCGGTGCATTTGCCGAGGTGCCGACGTGGAAAGAGCAGGGCGCGGACTTTACCTTCGGCGCGTGGCGCTCGATTTTTGCGCCCAAGGGGCTGACGCCGCAGCAACTGGCGTACTGGGAAGGCGTGTTGCGCAAATCCACCGAGGCAGCGGAATGGAAAGAGGAGTTGGAGAAAAATATCTGGTCGGATGTGTTCACCGGCAGCGCGCAATTCACCAAGGATCTCGAGCAGGACTATGCCTCGATGAAGGCGGTGCTGGTCGATCTGGGACTGGCGAAATAAGCGAAATAAATTTTGCAGCGCATGACGTCGTATCCGACGGAGCTTGAGTCATGACCGAAAGTCGTTTGCCGGACGATGCGGGATCGAACGAGGCCGCGCCGCTGCCTTTTGCGGCGCCCTTTCGCCCGCTCACCACGGATATGCCGTTCAAATGGCTGCGCAAGGGCTGGGCGGATTTCAAGCGCGCGCCGCGGCAGAGTCTCGGCTACGGCATTGTCATCGTGATCCTGTCGTGGATTGTCACCGGTATCGGGCTGAAAGTCGGCAGTTACTGGTCGGCGCTGATCCTGCTCTTCGGATTTGTGTTTATTGCGCCGGTGCTGGCGATGGGGCTGTATTCGATCAGCCGCCAGCTAGAGCGCGGCCAGCAACCCTCCATCGCGCGCTGCCTGACCGAGAAACGCAAGGCCTTGGGCAACATGATGGTGTTTGCGCTGGCGCTACTGGTGCTGTTCCTGGTGTGGGCGCGCGCCGGTTCGATGGTGCACGTGTTCTTTCCGGACAGCGGTGCGATGAATCCGTGGAAGCTGGTGCTGTTTCTCGCCATCGGCTCGGCAGTTGGCTCCATCTTCGCGGTGTTGACGTTCGTGTTCAGCGCCTTCTCGCTGCCGATGATCTGCGACCGAGAAGCCGATGCGGTCACTGCCATCGTCACCAGCGTCAACGCCGTGCTGCGCAACAAACGGGTTATGGCGGTGTGGGCGCTGCTGATCGTCGGGCTGACCGCGATCGGATTCGTGACGGCGCTTTTTGGTCTTGCGATCACCATTCCGGTGCTCGGCCACGCGACTTGGCATGCCTATCGCGACACCATCGACGCGAGTGCATGGCCGGCCAACGACCTCAGGTAATTGTTTGGGTGCCGCTACCGGTGCTGTCGGTTGTCGCGAAAGGCCCCGTTTATTTTTTCGGGGTCGCCTGCCTTACTTCCCGTAACTGAGCAGGTAAATTTCCTTGACCACCCTGTAGCAGTTGCATGCCGCTGCTTCCAGGCGAACCGGATCGAGGATCTGGATGTTGCCGCGGGAGTAAGTGATCAGCTTGAGTTTCTGCAGTTTCATCGCGGCGCCGGTAATACCGACTCGCCTCACGCCGAGCATGACCGACAAAAACTCGTGGGTCAGGTTGAAGTTGCGCGATTTGACGCGGTCACGGGTTACCAGCAACCATCGGGCCAGGCGGGCGTCAACGGTATGGAACTGGTTGCAGGCGGCGGTTTGTGCGGCCTGACTCATCAGCGCATTGGTAAACCGGAACAGTTCGCGGAACCAATGGCTATTGGTTCCGAGTTCCTTGCGCAGGCGCGGTGACTCGATGCGCAGTGCCGTGCCCTCGGCCTGCACCAGCGCGCGCAGATGTGAAACATGAATACCCAGTGTCGTCGATTCACCGACCACGCCTTCATAACCGACGACGGCCACTTCGGCTGCTTTGTTGGGGCCGACGACGGTCAGCAGGGAAATCACGCCGCTTTCCGGGAAATAAACGTGACTGATCGGGTCGCCGGGTTCATACAGCACCTGACGGGGCGTCAGTGACACCGGTTCCAAGTAGCGCGCCAAGCGCTGGTAATCCTGTTTGGGCAGGGCGGCGAGCAGGCGATTTCGGATATCCGGTCGTGCTGGGCGTTGCATGGGTTTCTGTTCTGTTGCAAGACTCGGTTTGCCGAGATTTTTTTATGGTGATTTAGATGCCAACATTATAAAGACAATAATTAAAACAAGTACTTATGTGCGCTATCGAACATAAATCCCCCTTCTTTGTACGCTGTGATACAGAACCTGCAGGAAGGCGGTTGCTGACCGGATTTTGTCGGGTGTGGCAATGCTGCGGCAGGCATCATTACGTCCGCTCATGGTTGAGATTGTTGAGGCGCTGCGCTATCATTAACTGAAGCGCACAGCGCGCCTGGCTGCACCCGCCACGGCATGGTCGCAACGCATCCCTGTTATGCTTCCCCCCGCGGCGCACTCTGCGCCTGTGCCGGCCCGGCGTTTACCGGCGGAAAGCAGTATCCCGATGGAACACCACCAGATTTTTTTACCCGAAGGCCAGGAACCGACCTCCGCACGCTGGCATGCCGAAAACGGCGCACCTGCACCCAAGCGTGTGGTCATTGCCGACGATACGATGACCGCCGATACCGCGTATCGCCTGGCGTCCGAAGGCGTCGGCCTGCTGTGGCGCAGCGATTTCCAGAATGCGCGCCAGCTGCTGCAGGCGCTGATGCGCCGCGTCGACAAACCGCGCAAGCCCAAACGCAAACAGGCCGCGCCGGATACCATGCCCGGCGCAGCATTCCATCGCCATCGCCAGATTCAGGCGCAGCGCGCGCATACCTTGGCCATGCTGCTGATCCCGTTTGACGCCGATTACACGATTCCGCTGGGCCGAGCGCCCGATGTGCATGAAGCCTGCACCGAAGCCTGGGGTCCGGGCAGCGAACCCTGCGTCGCCTCGTTGCGCGAGCTGCTGGGCCTGAACGGCGCGCACGAATGGCGCAAAAAGGGCGTGGAAGTCAAAGCCCTGAATGCGCGGATTCATCCGCATTACGGTGTGTTTGCGCCGATCCGCAGCGAATATGTCGGTCTCGTCGCTGGTGCACCGCTGCCGGCGGAGACGCTGGCTTTTGACATCGGCACCGGCACCGGCGTACTCGCCGCCATTCTTGCCAAACGCGGCGTCGCCCGGGTCATTGCCACTGAAAACGATGCGCGTGCCATTGCCTGCGCGCGTGACAACATCAAACGCCTGGGCATGGAAGACAAGGTCGAAGTGGTCGAGGCCGACCTGTTCCCTAAAGGCCGCGCGCCGCTGATCGTCTGCAATCCGCCGTGGATACCGTCGACGCCTAGCGCGCCGATTGAACGCGCGGTCTACGACCAGGGCAGCCGCATGCTGAAAGGATTTTTGTCGGGACTGGCGGCGCACCTTGAACCCGGCGGCGAAGGCTGGCTGCTGCTGTCGGACATTGCCGAACATCTGGGACTGCGCACGCGCGCGGAGCTGATGGGCGTGATCGAAGCCGCCGGGCTGCAGGTCATCGACAGCAAAAATTCACGCCCGCAGCACCCTAAGGCGCGCGACCCGAACGATCCGCTGCATGCGGCGCGATCCGAGGAAATGACGACGCTATGGCGGCTCGGCGTGCGCTGATGCACCGGTCCGGCTGCAGCGTCCGGATTATTGGTCTTCGGGTCGCATCGCGACGCGAAGAATTCCGATCAGTGTCAGAACGCAGGCCAGTGCAGTGGCGGCGACAAACAGCAGTCCCAAGCCGACCGGGTTGGGGTTCGGGTCAGGCCACAGACCGATCTTTGCCAGGACGATGACCGTCAGCAGCGGCAGAATGCCCGCCGCGAGTGTTGCGGCCCCCTTGCGTATCCAGCTTGAGCTGAAATAAACGCTGCGCATCCCGCCACTGAGCAGAATCCATGCCGCCAGGGCGAGCGGCGGCACCGTGATTGCCAGAATTACCGTGACCGGCAGGCGCAGCGGTGATGGCGGGGCGTCCCGGTTCATGATCAATGGCGATTGCTGAATGCTGCCGGCGGCGGCACCGTCTCCGCAAACGATGGTCTGCTGGTGAGCCGGTCAAACCATTCGGCGAGTTTCGGATTTCCGTGCCGCCATTGCATGTCGAGGTTCCGCGTTTCGAGGCCGAGGCCGCAGGCCAGGATCATTTGCGGCGGATTCAGCGGACCATTCATCAACGGATGTTCGATCATCGACTCCCACATTGCAGCCATCCGGCAGCAGCGCTGGTGTTCGTGTTCCAGCAGCGCGGGTGAGCGCTCCCCGCGCGGCCGGACGAGTTCGCGAATCCATACCGCCAGTCCATCAGTCATGCTGCGCGCCAGTGCTTCATAACGGCGCGCCTCCCAGCCTTCATCATCCGGCGGCAGGTCAAACAGCGGTTTGCCATCCAGATGATCGAGCCAGGCGCAGATCAGTGCGGATTCCTCCAGTGCCACGCCGTCATCCCGAATCAGGTAAGGCACGCGGCCTGAGGGATTGATGCGGTAGTAGGGACTGTCCGCATGCCGCGTTTTTGCATTGATGATCTCGACACGATCTTCCAGTTTCTTTTCAACAATGACGATACGGACCATGCGCGCATAGGGTGAGCCCGGCGTGATGTAGAGCTTCATGTTCTGCGGCTTTTCAGGTGTGACTCAAAATCCGGATGTATCAAGAGGTGCTCCGTAATGAATGCTGGGTGTATGGGCGGAGCATATCAGCCAGCGCCAAAGGACCGTAGTGACTGATGGCGTGGGTGAGGATAAATTTATCAATAAAATCAGATAGATATGTTTCAATAAGCATTGGTGCGCGGCAGCAAAAATGCGGGCGCTTACGACGTAATCTGCGTAGAATGCGCCCCTTCGTTTGCTTCGCTGCTTAAACCCGCATAACCCCATGATTCGTTTCACCCAAATCACGCTCCGCCGCGGCGCCAAAGTCCTGCTTGAAAACGCCGACGTCTCGCTGAACCCCGGCGACAAGATCGGCCTGATCGGCGCCAACGGCACCGGCAAGTCGAGCGTGTTTGCGATGCTGCGCGGCGAACTGCATGCCGATCTGGGCGAAGTCGATTTCCCGCAGCGCTGGCGTGTCGCGCATGTCGCGCAGGAAACGCCGGCGCTGGAGCGTTCGGCCATTGATTACGCCATCGATGGCGACACCACATTGCGCAAGCTCGAAGCCGAACTCGCCGAGGCGGAAACGGCTGACGACGGCGAGCGTATCGGATCGATCTATGCCGACCTCACCGACGCCGATGCCTGGACCGTGCGCTCGCGCGCCGAACGCTTGCTGCACGGCCTCGGCTTCAGTCATGACCAGATGGGGAATTCGGTTTCCAGTTTCTCCGGCGGCTGGCGCATGCGCCTGAACCTGGCGCAGGCGCTGATGTGCCCGTCGGATCTGCTGCTGCTCGATGAACCGACCAACCATCTGGACCTCGATGCCATCCTGTGGGTGGAGGAGTGGCTGAAAAAGTATCAGGGCACGCTGGTCATCGTGTCGCATGACCGTGATTTTCTCGACGGCGTGGTCAATGTCATCGTACATATCGACAACCAGAAGCTCAAGCGTTACGCCGGGCATTATTCCGACTTCGAACGCCAGCGCGCCGCCGCCGTGGTGCTGGCTGCGGGCATGATCGAGAAGCAGCAGCGCGAACGCGCGCACCTTGAATCGTTCATCAACCGCTTCAAGGCGCAGGCGAGCAAGGCTCGCCAGGCGCAGAGCCGCATGAAGATGCTGGCGAAAATGGAAGACCTGACGCCCTTGCATGTCACCGCTGCATTCCAGTTCGAATTCCGCGAGCCGCTGCGTGCACCCGATCCCTTGCTGGTGATGGAGGATGTGGTCGCCGGTTACAAGGTGGAAGACGGCAGCCAGAAAAAAGTACTTAGCGGCATCAAGTTCTCCTTGCAGAGCGGTCAGCGCTACGGCCTGCTCGGCATCAACGGCGCCGGCAAGTCGACACTGATCAAGACCATTGCGGGTGAACTGGCGCCGCTGTCGGGCACCGCCAACTTCAATAAGGGGTTGGTGATCGGTTATTTTGCCCAGCACCAGGTCGAAATGCTGCGCAACGACGAATCGCCGTTGTGGAACCTGGCGAAGATCGCGCCTCGCGTGCGCGAGCAGGAGTTGCGCGGCTTTCTCGGCGGATTCAATTTCCCCGGTGAAATGGCGCTGAAGCCGATCACCCATTTCTCTGGCGGCGAAAAAGCGCGGCTGGCGCTGGCGATGATCGTCTGGCAGCGACCCAACCTGCTGCTGCTCGATGAACCGACCAACCATCTGGATCTCGAAACCCGCGAGGCGCTGACCGTGGCGCTGGCGCAGTTCGAAGGCACGCTGGTGCTAGTGTCACATGATCGACACCTGTTGCGCGCGACCACCGACCAGTTTCTGATTGTTGCTGACGGGCAGTTGCAGCCCTTCGACGGCGACATGGACGACTACCGAGACTGGCTGTTCAAGACCAAACTCGCGGCGGAGCGGGAAGCGGCAGTGACTTCAGCACAACGGATGGATTAAGCGGCTTTTGGTAATCTCATTTTTTAATTTCAGTGGCGCATAACTCTTGGCCTGAAATTTAATATTTTATCAGGAAGACAAAGCTGACCTGCTTATCACTAAGTATTGCTTCTTGAAGACACCTTAAATCGATCGACAAAACCGCGCGCACTTTCGTATTCAATTATAAAAGCTGCGATTTTTTTGGAAATAAAACTTAAGATTGTCTGTAAGTCAATAAAATCACTTTCTGTGTATTCAAATGCCGAGATAGAGGCTTTATCAAGGGCATCCGACTCGCTGGACATCTTAATCATCTGGTTGTGCTTGAGGTGCCAATTCATCAGAGAGAGAGTCTTGATCATGATGAACGATGCCGGTTTTTTGGGGTTTCTCACCCAAAGGTTATGGGTAAATAAATCTGCTTTTTCTATTGAACTATCGGCTAAGGATATAAAGTCCTCATAGCGTAGCCAGATTGATTGATGGGCAATTTTTTTATAGCATTCCTAACGGTGTTTGCATGCTCGGAATTACCTTGGGTGCTGCCGCAAAAACCGCAAATTGCAGAAGCGTTTCTACCCAGTAATTGCGTTTCAAGCCTATAAATTTGAATATGCAGATTAGTACTTAACATCACAATCACACCCATATACTCAAATAACTGATTGTGGTTGCCAGACTCAAAAAATCAGTCGTCCATAAGCCGGTGTAGGGTTTGGGCATATTATTTGACCGGGGCAAATTCGGTCTTATTGCTGATATCTTTTTGGGTGCCTACCTGCCAGGCTTCGAGTTGATGATTGACTGGCAAATTGTTAAATCGGTCAGTGTTTCTTGGGTTACCGCTTCTATTGCAGATATAAACTGAGTTTCCAGCGCTAAGCTGTTCGCAGTGTTTGCATTGAATCAAACCTACCCGTCCTGCAACGTTTCCTGTGACGTAAATTTCAACCCAGCGTCCACTGGCCGGCTTGCTAAGTCCGAGTCCGGAGTTCATCCCCACAAAAATATTGGGGCTAATTTCTTAGTAAATACCCGTAACTTTTGCCTCATAGCAGTCTGTGTGCGGGGGTTCTGCTGCTATGGCTGCCGGGCAATTCGCAAGACACGCCAAGATGCAAAGCACGGATTGTTTAATCCTTGAATTTTGAGGCATTTTAATATCATTAAATTAGGTAATTAGGGCGAAACGTAACCAAAATAGATTTGCAAAAACTGCTTGAAGACGTTCTCTTTTCGGTGGTTAAAGCGGTATTCGATTTCCTTCAAATACATCGGGAAATGATACTTTGAGCTTCCCCCACTTTTCCGGACACATTTGGTAAGTTAATGAGCTTATTGGAGGTGTCCAATGGAGAGAAGACGATTTACGGCGGAGTTCAAGGCCGAGGCGGTGCGTCAGGCGCTGCTGCCGGGGGTATCCAAGGCGCAGGTGGCCCAGGATCTGGGAATCCACAGCAACATGCTGCGCAAGTGGATCCGTTTGACCTAAGGCAACAGCAATCCCAAGCTTACCAAGGCCACGGAATCGGCCGTTGAACTAGCTCGGGAGAATCAGCGGCTTCACAAGGAACTCGCGCGGGTGAAGATGGAGCGCGACATCCTAAAAAAGCCACCGCGTACTTCGCGAAGGAGTCAACGTGAAGTACGGATCCATTGCCCGGCACCGCACGGTCTGGCCGACTCGCCCGATGTGCACGGTGCTGGGGGTGTCACGCAGCGGCTTCTACGAGTGGCTCAACCGGCAGCCGAGCCGACGTGCCCGTGAGGACCGGCGGCTGCTGACACTGATACGCACAAGCTTCACGCAAAGCGATGCAACCTACGGTTCGCCCCGGGTCTGGGACGATCTCGCCGAATGGGGCGAACGCTGCAGCCGCAAGCGGGTAGCACGGCTAATGCGTAGTTCAGGACTGCGGGCTCGTGCCCGACGGCTGCGCCCGCCGACCGATAGCGGTATGCGTCCCGAACATTGCATTGCCCCGAACGTGCTCGACCGGCAATTTGAGGCCGCCGGCCCCAACCAGAAGTGGGTCGCCGACTTCACCTACATCCGCACCGGCGAAGGCTGGTTGTATCTGGCGGTCGTCCTCGATCTGTTTAGTCGCCGTGCCGTGGGCTGGTCGATGAGCGCGCAGATGACCGCCCAGTTCGTGCTCGATGCGCTGATGATGGCCGTCTGGCGTCGCGGCAAGCCCAAGGCATTGCTGCACCATTCCGACCAGGGCAGCCAATACAGCAGCGAGGGGTTCCAGCGACTGCTGGCCGAGCAGAACATCACCTGCAGCATGAGCCGGCGAGGAGATTGCTGGGACAATGCAGCGATGGAGAGCTTCTTCTCGACGCTGAAGCTGGAGCGGGTAAACCGGCGTCGTTACGCGACTCGGGATGAAGCGCGCGCCGACCTGTTCGACTACATCGAGCGGTTTTACAATCCCCGGCGTAAACACTCAAAGCTGGGTAACATCAGCCCGGCCGAGTTTGAGCGGCGGTTTGGCAGCTAAGTGCAAGTGTCCGGAGAAACGGGGGAAGCCCAATCATCAAGCATTAACTTGAGGAGTTTTATGACGTCACTTTGATCGTCAACGATTAGTATAGTTCTTTCATATGTCATTGAATTTAATCAATTATTTTCTATTCAAGTTTCTTGAATTAGTGCTTCAGTAACTTCACGGTAAGTCAGCCTTATTAATTTTTCAAGTGCTACAAAATCAATCGGCTTGCCGAATATTGGGCAATTCTCAGGCAGCTTTCCGCGTTTTGCGATTTCCTCGGTTGATAAACCGGTGACTACGCAGCAGCGGAAAGTTTTAGCCTGAAACTGTGAGCTCAGCGTTTCGATCAACTGGAACCCGTCCACAGACGGGATATTCAGATCCACGATAACGAAGTCCGGCTTCATTTTTCCGACGGCAATCAATCCTTTTAACCCGTCGTGCTCAAAGTGAAGTGAAACTGGCACGTCCCAAGTACGACTCATCAATTCGTACAGTTTGCAGATGTCCGGGTCATCCTCGATCACAAGGATGTTGCAAAGGCGCTTACTGAACAACTTGTTTTCCTGGCTGCGCTTTTCAGCAAGCCTGCGTACTTCCTCGGCATTGACTCGGCGGTGTCCGCCAGGGGTTTTCCAGCCACTGAGCACACCTTTTTCCATCCATTGCTGAACAGTTCTAATCGAAACCCCCAACTCTTCGGCTGCTTCAAAAGTGGATAAATCGCTGCGATGGCTCATTTTAATTACCCCCAGTGGCTTGGTTATTGCATAGTAATTCATAAAAGAACTATTAAACTATAAAAAACAATGATTTATACTTTAAATTAGGTTTAAAATGAGTTAATTGGCTTTTCTGATAGTTAAAACTCAGCAACAATACATATAAATTTCAAGCGCTTAATTAAGAAATGTATCCCAAAATCCCATTCCAGCTCAAAGCTGTGGCAGTAGCCAGCCTTTTGGCGCTGAGCGCTTGCGCGACCGTAGACCCTGTTCCGCTGACATCACAGGATATCAAGGAGCAAGGTGTCAAAGACCGACTACTAGCTAAACAGGGTATTGAGCCGATCAGCGGCGCTCTGACTCTCGACGAATCGATAGCGCGGGCTCTCAAATACAACCTCGACCGTCGCGTGAAGATGATGGAAGAGGCCTTGGCGATGCGGCAACTGGATGTCACCAAGCTCGACATGCTGCCGAAAATCCTCGCGCAGGCCGGATACTCCAACCGCAACAATGAATATGGCACGGTCGGCAACAGCGGTGTTGTGTCAGCCAGCCAGGAACGTATCCATACCCTTTCAGAGCTGGGTGCGAGCTGGAGCCTGCTGGACTGGGGCATGAGTTATTACAACAGCCGGCAGCAGGCTGACCGCTTCCTGATTGCCTCCGAAAAACGTCGCAAGGCCATGCACCTGCTGATGCAGGATGTCCGCACGGCTTTCTGGCGTGTTGCCAGCGCTCAGAACTTGCAGGGCCAGGTGCTCGCCGCGACAAAAATGGCCGAGGAGGCTCTGGGTGACGCACGTAAGGTTGAGGAATCCCGTGTGCGCAATCCGGTCGATGCGCTGCGTTATCAGCGCCAGGTTCTTGAAAATCTGCGGCTGCTCGAAGCGATTGCGCAAGAGCTTTCCGCGGCGCAGGTGGATCTCGCATCCCTGATCAATGCTCCGATGGGGCAGACCCTCCGGGTGAGTGAACCTGCGCCTGATAAATCCCGCGCCGCAATCATGGCGGTGCCGGTCGAGCGGCTGGAAGAAGTGGCGCTGGCCAACAATGCCGATATCCGTGAGCAGAACTATAACGCCCGTATCGCACGCGAGGAGGCTCGCAAGACGCTCGTGCGCATGTTCCCCAATCTGGGGTTCAACTACAGCATGAACTATGACACCGACAAGTATCTGCTGAACGACAACTGGAATCGCGCGGGCATCCAGCTTTCATTCAACCTGATGAACCTGTTTACCTATGACACGCAGAACAAGCTGACCGAGGGCGGCATTGCTCTTGCTGACCAGCGCCGGGTTACCGCTCATGCGGCAGTCATCGCCCAGCTGCATCTGGCCCGGCTGCAGGTGGCTAATGCCGACACCCAGCTGGACCGCGCCGAGCAGATTTTCACCGTGGACCGCCGCTTGGCGGACCTGATCGCAAACCGTGAATCGGCGCAGCAGCAAAGCAAGCTGGACCGGGTCAGTGGCGAGGTCGCAGCCATCCTCAGTCAGCTGCGTTTTTACCAGGCCCAGTCCCAGCTGCATGCCGCCCAGGCGCGCCTCGAAGCCACGCTCGGGGTTGAGCCGGTGATTGGCAGCGTCACCGAGCTGTCGTTGCCCGAACTGACACGCCAGCTGCGCCAGGATGCCGATGTCGGGTTGGCAAAAAAAGTGGCTGGTGAATCGGCGCAAGCCCGCCCGTCGACTGCTAATCCTGCTGTAGCTGCAACGCAGGCCGCAAAAGTTGAGGTCAAGGCAGCTGAGGCCAAAGCGGCCCCGGTAACACCAGCGGCTGCACCCAACGAAACGGCCAAGCCCGCGCAACAGGCCGAGGCGGCGCCGGCGCCCACGGCCGAGGCCAAGGCGACGCCTAGGGCGGCTGAAGCCAAAGTCGAGTCTAAAGTCGAGCCTAAGGTTGAGGCGAAAGTCGAACCCAAAGTTGAGGTCAAGGCAGCTGAGGCCAAAGCGGCCCCGGTAACACCAGCGGCTGCACCCAACGAAACGGCCAAGCCCGCGCAACAGGCCGAGGCGGCGCCGGCGCCCACCGCCGAGGCCAAGGTGGAGCCTAATCCTGAGACCAAGGCGACGCCTAAGGCGGCTGAAGCCAAAGTCGAGCCTAAAGTCGAGCCCAAGGTTGAGGCCAAAGTCGAACCCAAAGTTGAGGTCAAGGCAGCTGAAGCCAAAGCGGCCCCGGTAACACCCGCGGCTGCACCCAACGAAACAGCCAAGCCCGCGCAACAG
>Ga0315906_10000208_pt1 | contig 97598 bp, 88 predicted proteins | sample LakEriMetagenome_4_FD_203526 | JGI IMG/M metagenome (GOLD analysis project Ga0315906, IMG submission 203526) | Freshwater fungal communities from buoy surface, Lake Erie, Ohio, United States - Buoy 2 MA122 | ecosystem: Environmental > Aquatic > Freshwater > Lake > Lake biofilm | place: USA...
GTCGTTTGAAGTTGGAGAGGCAGATAAGCAGATGAAGTTTGCACAAAGACTTTTTGGTTATACTGCTTATGATGCAATTCCTTTCTTTGAAACAATCCCCTTTTCTCTGAAGCCTTATGGCAAGGAGTCAAATAAAAAAGAATATTTCGAGACCACCTCTCAGGCAATTCCATTGATGAGGTATCGGTTATATCAATATGTGATTGCAATTGATCATTTTAGAGATGAATTATTCTTAATTGAAAATCATATTGATGGAATAGAAGGGGGTAAACAAATTGTTGAAAATATCATATGTAGTAGAGATCTGCCTCAGTTCCCATTTGAATTAGATGGAGGAGAACAATCGAATTTAATTGATGAGGAATACTTGGCTTTGGTTGAAAAAGGAATTTCACATTGTTATAGAGGAGATGTTTTTCAAATTGTATTGAGCAGGAGATTCGAACAAAAATTCAAAGGAGATGAATTCAATGTTTATAGGGCATTGCGTATGGTTAACCCTTCACCCTATTTGTTTTATTTTGATTACGGGGAGTATAAACTAATGGGTTCTTCTCCTGAAAGCCAGTTGATTGTTTCCAATGGTAAGGCTATCGTGCATCCTATTGCAGGTACTTTTAAGCGGACTGGAGATGATGTCACAGATGCTCTAGAAGCTGAACGTTTATTGCTTGATCCAAAGGAAAATGCTGAACACGTTATGCTAGTTGATTTAGCCAGAAACGATCTGAGCAGGGTTTGTAAAAATGTTGGAGTAACACAATATAGAAAAGTGAAATACTATTCTCATGTCATTCATCTTGTAAGTGAAGTTACAGGTGATGTAGAAGAAAATGCAAATCCCTTTTTATTGATGGCGAAAACATTTCCTGCTGGCACATTGAGCGGTGCACCTAAATACAAGGCAATGCAACTGATTGAGGCATATGAAAAAACTCCTAGATCTTTTTATGGAGGAGCGATAGGATATATAGGTTTTGATGGAACCTCCAACCAGGCAATTATGATCAGAAGTTTTTTAAGCAAAGGAAACACATTGTTTTATCAGGCAGGTGCCGGTATAGTTTCTTCAAGTGTTCCAGCACTTGAGTTGCAAGAAGTTAACAATAAGCTTGGGGCATTGAAAAAAGCTGTGGCTTATGCTACAGAATTGAATAGAAAATAAATTGAATTGCGTGAATAACATATTGATACTCGATAACTATGATTCTTTTACCTATAACCTTGTTCAAATGGTCGAAGAAATTAGTAACAGAAATGTGGATGTGCACAGAAATGATGAAATCAATCTTGAGCAAGTTGCACAATATGACAAAATCATCTTGTCGCCAGGGCCAGGCATACCAAGTGAAGCGGGAATTTTATTACCGCTAATTAAAAGATATGCTGCAACAAAGTCAATTTTGGGGGTCTGTTTAGGGCACCAGGCTATAGGTGAAGCTTTTGGTGCTGAACTTATTAATCTCAGTCGTGTTTACCATGGGGTAAGCAACAAAATAAAACTGGTTGAATCAGTTGCCTCCTCTAGATTTCTAAACGATTGGTTCAAAAACTTAAATGATGAAATAGAGGTTGGAAGATACCACAGCTGGGTGCTGAATGAAAAGTCTATCCCTGCTGATGTCGAAGTGACGGCCGAAGATGAATCAGGCATGATAATGGCATTAAGACACCGTGCATATGATGTACAAGGCGTTCAATTTCATCCTGAAAGTGTATTGACACCACTCGGAAGAAAAATGATGGAGAATTGGTTGGGAAACTGAATCATAAAATATTGAAAGAATGAAAGAGATTTTGAACTTCTTATTTCAGCATCAGTCCTTATCTAGATCTGTAGCAAAGCAGATATTATTAGATATTGGAAAAGGTGTATACAATGATCATGAATTAAGTGCTTTCATCACAGTTTACTTGATGAGAACAATCACACTGGAAGAGTTGATCGGATTTCGTGAGGCACTACTTGAAATGTGCGTTAAGATTGATTTTGAAGAGCGTAAAGTGATGGATATTGTAGGTACTGGGGGTGACGGCAAAAACACTTTTAATATTTCTACCTTATCCTGTTTTATTGTTGCAGGTGCGGGTCAGCCTGTTGCCAAGCATGGAAGTTATGGAGCAAGTTCTGTAAGTGGAGCTTCTAATCTCATGGAAACACTTGGGTATAAATTTAAGTCAGATGCAGATCAATTAAAACGGGAATTGGATGAAACCAATATGTGTTTTCTTCATGCACCGGTTTTTCATCCAGCATTGAAAACCGTTGCACCTATTCGTAGGAATTTAGGTGTCCGCACATTCTTTAATTTGCTTGGGCCTATGGTTAATCCATCTAATCCTTCTTTTCAGCTGGTTGGTGTTTATAATCTTGAGGTTTCCAGATTTTATAATTATCTGCTTCAGCTAGAAAACAGGAAATATGCCATCGTGCATTCTATGGATGGTTATGATGAAGTATCCCTTACTTCGGATGTTAAACTGATTACAGCTGAAGGCGAATCAATGCTTTCTCCCGTTCAGTTGTGTGGGAATTATATTACTCAAGCTGAAATATATGGAGGGGATTCAGTTCATGCTTCGGCAGAGCTTTTTATGCGCATTTTAAAGGGGGAAGGTACATCCGCTCAACAAAATGTTGTTCTTGCTAATTCAGCATTAGCTTTGTTGTTAACCGATAGCTATAGCGATTATTCTTCTGCTTTTGACGCTGCAAAAGAAAGTTTGAAAAGTGGAAAAGCGCTTAATGTATTAAATAAATTAATCTCTCTACAAGTAAAGTGATGAATATCCTTGAAAAAATAGTGCTAAAAAAGCGAGAGTGGGTTGCTGAGCAAAAAGCAAAGATTCCATTAGAAATAATAATGCAGGGATCTGATTATCGCAGAACCATATTTTCTTTGTTAGAGAAAATTAGGTTTTCAAATGATATTGCTATCATATCAGAATTCAAAAGGAAGTCGCCTTCAAAAGGAAATATTTTTGAACAGGCAGATGTTGTTCAGGTTACTACAGCATATCAAAAAGCTGGGGCATCTGCAATTTCTATTCTCACAGATCATGAATTTTTTGGAGGTGCTGATCAGGATTTAATTGATGCAAGAACACATTTATCAGTTCCTATTTTAAGAAAGGATTTTATTATTGATGAATATCAAATTCATGAATCAAAAGCCTTGGGTGCAGATATCATTTTGCTTATTGCTGCTTGTCTTTCAACAGATGAAGTAAAACTGTTTTCTGAGTTGGCAAAGTCTATTGGCTTGGAGGTTTTGCTTGAATTGCATGATGTAGAGGAGCTAGGACATGTGTGTAGCACAGTAGACTTTGTTGGTATCAACAACCGTAGTCTCAAAACTTTTGATGTTGATATACAAAGAAGCTTAGCAATGGCTGCCGCAATCCCAGATTCATTCTGTAAAGTTGCTGAAAGTGGTATCAACGATCCTGAACAAATTAGGTTGTTTAAATCTAATGGATTTGAAGCCTTTTTGATAGGAGAGTACTTTATGAAAACCCATCAACCCGGTGTTGCTTTAGAAAAGTTTATTCAACAAATTTAAATTTATGAAAGTTAAAGTTTGTGGAATAACAAGTATTGAACAATTATATGATCTTCAAGAAATTGGAGTTGATTATGCAGGCTTCATTTTTTATGAGAAATCTCCAAGGTATGTTGGGACTCATTTAATGACAGGTGACCAGGTAAAGAAAGCAGGGTTGTCTATCCAAAAAATAGGTGTATTTGTTAATGCGGATATTGAACAAATTCTAAAAATGGTTGATGAATGGGGATTGGATATGGTTCAGTTGCATGGGGAGGAATCTCCGGTTTTTTGTGAAAATATTTCTAACCATGTTAAGACAGTCAAAGCATTTCGGGTAAATGAACAGGAGTTGATATCGTATAAGATAGCACCTTATCAAAATGCTGTTGATTACTTTTTGTTTGATGCAATGGGTGAACAATATGGTGGTACAGGAAATCAATTTAATTGGGATATTATTGCTGCAGCAAATATATCAAAGCCCTTTTTTTTAAGTGGAGGCATTGGCCCAAGCGATATTTCGTCAATTCATTCCTATGCAGCAAACGACATGAATTGTTTTGCAGTAGATGTGAACAGTAAATTTGAGTTACAGCCTGGAAAGAAAGATATGAATTTGGTTAAGAGTTTCTATGGTAGTTTAATTAAAGCGATGATACGATGAAAAATTTTGCAACACCAAGTATAGAGGGATATTATGGCGATTTTGGGGGAGCATATATTCCTGAAATGCTTTACCAAAATGTTGAGCAATTAAAAAGTGCATATTTAGAGATTTTTAATGATTCAGCATTTCAGAAAGAATTCCAGCAATTATTGTCGGATTACGTTGGACGACCAACCCCGCTATTTTATGCAGAGCGCCTGAGTGAAAAATTTAACACAAAAATTTATTTAAAGCGTGAGGATCTCTGTCATACTGGTGCGCATAAAATCAACAATACAATTGGGCAAATTCTGTTGGCGATTCGATTAGGAAAAAAACGAATTATTGCTGAAACAGGGGCAGGTCAACATGGAGTAGCAACCGCAACAGTTTGTGCATTGAAGGGTTTGGAGTGTATCGTTTATATGGGAGAGAAAGATATCGAAAGGCAGGCGCCAAACGTGGCGAGAATGAAAATGTTGGGAGCTAAAGTTGTACCTGCAACAAGCGGTAGTAAAACACTAAAAGATGCTACCAACGAAGCTATTCGTGATTGGATCAATAATCCATCTGATACACATTATATCATTGGTTCTGTAGTTGGTCCACATCCATACCCGGATATGGTTGCACGATTTCAGTCGGTCATCAGCCAAGAAATTAAATTACAATTGTTAGAAAAGGAAGGTGTTGAACTTCCTACCCGTGTAATAGCTTGTGTAGGTGGTGGAAGCAATGCCGCAGGGGCCTATTTTCATTTTTTAAATGAACCAGATGTGGAGATAGTTGCAGTTGAGGCAGCAGGTCATGGAGTTACCAGTGGCATGAGTGCGGCTACTACACAACTTGGTTTAACAGGAGTATTGCATGGTAGTAAGAGTATTGTGATGCAAACCTCAGACGGACAAGTAGTAGAACCTCATAGTATCTCTGCAGGACTTGATTATCCTGGAATTGGACCGATGCATGCGCATTTGTATAATTCAGGGCGTGGGCTTTTTTTGAGCGCGACCGACCAAGAAGCACTTGATGCAGCTTTTGAACTTTCTAAGATTGAGGGGATTATCCCAGCTTTAGAAACTGCTCATGCATTTGCAGTATTGCATCATATGAAATTTAAAAAAGATGATATTAATGTGATTTGTCTCAGTGGGCGTGGAGATAAAGATCTTGGAACTTATATGAAAGTCATGGATAGTATTTAATGTTCTAATATGAAAAGAATAGAAGAGTTGTTTGCTGGTAAAACTACAAGAGTTTTGAATGTGTACTTCACTGCAGGATATCCTAAACTAGATAGTACGATTCCAATTATGGAAGGTATTCAAAGCGGAGGTGCAGATCTAATTGAAATTGGAATGCCTTATAGTGATCCTTTGGCAGATGGACCTGTTATACAAGAAAGCAGTGGGGTGGCTTTAAATAATGGGATGTCAATTGATTATTTATTTTATCAATTATCGGAATTTAGAAAATCAATTCATATACCAGTTGTATTGATGGGCTACATGAATCCTGTCTTGCAATATGGATTTGAGCGTTTTTGTCAAAATGCTGCTGCAATTGGTATTGATGGATTAATTCTTCCTGATTTGCCGGTATATGAATTTGAACATCAATATGGTGAAATTTTAAAAAAATACAATCTTGATTTTATTTTTCTTGTTACACCTGAAACTCCTGAGATGCGTGTAAAACAATTGGATAAGCTCTCAAGTGGATTCTTATATGCCGTTTCTTCTTCGTCAACAACAGGAAAAGAAAAAGATTTTGCCCAGGTTATAGAGTATTTGAATAGGTTAAAGTCATACAATTTGAAAAATCCTTTTCTGGTAGGGTTTGGTATAAATGATAAACAAACTTTTGAAACTGTTAGTCCCCATGCAAATGGTGCCATTATTGGTTCTGCATTTATTAAATCATTATTGGGATCTGAAGATGCAGGAGTTACTGCTTCAAATTTTGTAAAATCCGTGCTTAATTGATATTTATGAATGTTGCTATTTTAAAGTACAATGCTGGAAATGTACGATCCGTTCAAATTGCGCTTGAACGTATCGGTATTGATGCTGTGCTTACAGATGATCATGCTAGTTTGTTGTCGGCCGACAAAATAATATTTCCAGGTGTTGGCGAGGCAAGTTCTGCCATGGCATATCTCCGAGATAAAAATTTAGATAAGTTATTGCTTTCCTGTGAACAACCTGTCTTAGGTATTTGCTTGGGCATGCAATTGATGTGTGCATATAGTGAAGAGAATAATACGAATTGTTTGGGGATTTTTAAGGAGAGCGTAAGAAGGTTTAAGCCAACAGCAGCTAATGAAAAAATCCCTCAAATGGGATGGAATAATATAACAGATTTAAATTCTTCTTTATTTGAAGGAATTCAATCTGGAGCTTATTGTTATTTTGTTCATGGCTATTATGCAGATAAGGGTGAACATACTGTAGCCGTTACATCCTATTGTGGAGAATATAGTTCAGCGCTTCAGCGGAATCAATACTATGGTGTTCAATTTCATCCTGAAAAAAGTGCAGAGGTAGGTATGAAAATTTTAGAAAACTTTTTAAAATTAGCTTGATAATGGAAATTATTCCAGCAATCGATATAATTGACGGGAAATGTGTTCGCCTAACCGAAGGTGATTACTCTAGTAAAACTGAATATGTTTTTAGTCCACTTGAAATGGCTAAACAATATGAAGAACTTGGTTTTAAAAGAGTCCATTTGGTAGATTTGGATGGAGCAAAAGCTGGCAGTGTAATTAATTGGAAAATTGTTGAAGAAATTGCATCTGAAACTAAACTGTCCATTGATTTTGGTGGAGGTGTAAAGTCCATGACTGAAGTGCAAAGAATTCTTGATCTAGGGATAACTTATGTAACTGTTGGTAGTATTGCTGCTAAACAGCCAAATGAATTTAGAAATTGGTTAGAATTATTTGGAGCAGATAAATTCTTTTTGGGTGCTGATGTGCGAGATCAAAAAATCATGACTGCTGGTTGGTTGGAACGTACAAATATAGATTTGTCCGAATTCATAGAACAATACATGAATTTGGGAGTCAATCATTTTTTTTGTACCGATATCAGTAAAGATGGTCAACTCATGGGACCTGCTACAGCATTGTACAAACAAATGATTGAATCTTTCCCTGAGATCAATCTAGTAGCCAGTGGTGGTGTTTCGTCTATAACGGACTTAAACGAATTAAAAGAAATTGGATGTTCCGGCGCAATAGTGGGGAAAGCAATTTATGAAGGCAAAATAGATTTACAAGATCTAGCAATATTTGCGCAATAACATCATAAACTATGTTGGCAAAAAGAATAATACCTTGTTTGGATATAAAAGACGGGAGAACTGTAAAAGGTACAAATTTTATAGATCTGCGTGATGCTGGTGATCCAGTTGCACTAGCTGCGTTATATGCTCGGCAAGGTGCTGATGAATTGGTGTTCTTGGATATTACAGCAACCAATGAAAAACGTAAAACCCTAACTGCATTAGTAGAAAAAGTGGCACATAAAATCAATATACCCTTTACTGTGGGAGGGGGAATTTCTTCCGTTGAAGATGTAAGACATTTGCTGGATTGTGGAGCTGATAAAATCTCAATCAATACGGCTGCCTTTAAAAATCCTCAACTGGTTGATCAATTGGCTGCTGAATTTGGTAGCCAATGTATTGTTGTTGCAATTGATATAAAGCAACATGAAGATGGAGAATGGTATGTTTACTTAAATGGTGGCAGGACGGCCACAAGTACAAAAGCACAGGATTGGGCAACAGAAGTCGTAAATAGAGGCGCAGGTGAAATTCTACTTACCTCAATGGATAACGATGGAACAAAAGAAGGTTTTGCATTAGAAATAACAAAACAAATTACGAATGCAGTTTCTGTTCCAGTAATCGCCTCTGGTGGTGGGGGCTTGCCAGAACATTTTTACGAAGTTCTAAATGGCTGTGCCGATGCAGCTCTTGCGGCCAGTGTTTTTCATTTTGGAGAGATCAAAATACCGGATTTAAAAACGTATTTGCGTGACAAGCATATTCCTGTCCGTTAGAAATCACTAATTTTACATCAATGAAAATTGCATTTGATAAGTTTGCAGATGGGCTGGTTCCGGCTATTATTCAAGATCACTTGACGCAGAAAGTATTGATGTTGGGGTACATGAATCAAATGGCCTTTGATCAAACCCTTGAAACAGGAAAAGTGACTTTTTACAGCAGGTCTAAAGCAAGACTGTGGACCAAAGGAGAGGAGAGTGGTAACTATTTGAATCTTGTGTCATATTCATTGGATTGTGATAGTGACGCTATTTTGTTCAAAGTAAATCCTGTTGGACCTGTTTGTCATACAGGTTCGGACACATGTTGGAACGAGATCAATAAAACAGAAAACTTTCTTGCATATTTGGAAGGTATCATTGAGTCGAGAAAATCTCTTCAGGATGGCAATTCATATGTAAGATCTTTATTTGATAAGGGAATCAATAAGATAGCACAAAAAGTAGGAGAAGAGGCAGTTGAATTGATTATTGAAGCTAAAGACAACGACAAGGATAAATTTTTAAACGAAGCAGCTGACCTTCTCTTTCATTATTTGCTTTTACTTAACAGTAAAGACTATACTTTAGAAGAGGTTATTGCGATTTTAAAACAAAGACATCAAAAATGAAATATTTACTCGGAATATTATTCGCCTTTCCGGTTTTGGCCTTTTCACAAGTGCAAAATTTTAGTTTGAAGGGTAGTCTCAAAGGATTGAAAGACAAGACGGAGTTGGTATTAAAGAATGAAGAAGTCAATCCAGAACCATTGGCTACCTTCAGTTCTGTCGGTGATAAATTTGAAACCAAAGGAGAAATTACTGAACCAGGTTTGTATCAGCTAACTGTAAAAGGATCTCAACAGAGGTTGATGATTTTTTTAGATGCCTCAGCTATTACAATTGAAGGTGATTTACAAACATTGCAAAATGCAAAAGTGTCAGGATCCAAATCTCATGATGATTTTGTAGGCTTTAATACAACCTTTAATCCTCTTTTTGCAAAACTTTCAACTTTTGCACAAAAATTAAATGGAGGTGATAAAGATGCAGACGGCTCTATTCGTAAAGCATATGCCGAAGTTGTAGCAGATGTTAATATGAAGACAGACGAGTTTATCTCCAGTCATTCAAACTCTCCGGTTGCTCCTTTTGTATTGCTGGTAATGATGCAATTGAATGATGATCCTGCTGTAATGGAAAAGCGTTTGTCAAAAATGACTGATCAGGCAAAAGCCAATTACTTTGGTAAAACCGCTCTGAAACTTGTTGAAGATGCAAAGTTTGCAGCAATTGGAACTGAGGCACCAGATTTTGTGCAACAGGATCAAAATGGGAAAGATGTAAAATTGTCATCTTTTCGTGGTAAATATGTTTTGGTTGATTTTTGGGCAAGCTGGTGTGGTCCTTGCCGCCAGGAGAATCCTAATGTTGTAAATGCTTACAATAAATACAAGGATAAGAACTTTACCGTTTTTGGTGTCTCATTGGATAGAGCAAAAGACCCTTGGTTGAAAGCTATTAAAGATGATAATTTAAACTGGGCGCAAGTGAGTGATTTAAAGTTTTGGAACAACGCAGTTGCAGTTCAATATAAAATTCAAAGTATTCCTCAAAACTTCCTGATTGACCCCAATGGCATAATCGTAGCTAAAAATCTTCGTGGGGAAGATTTGCAAACTCGATTAGCTGCTTTATTGTCCAAGTAGTTTAAAAATATACATCCTCGATAAGAAAAAAGCTTGGGTTATCATATTCATCAAGTGTGATGGCTAATATGTCAAATCTAATCCATCTGAAACCTTTATTTCTCCTTATATAAGCAGTTCCGGCAGATATAAAATAACGTAATTTGTTTTTATCTACTAAATCTTCTGGGTAACCAAAGTGGCAATTTCTCCTTGTTTTTACTTCAATGAAATGAAGTCTATCCTCTTTCAAAGCGATGATATCAATTTCCCATTTTCCAAAACGCCAGTTGGTTTCAATAATGGCATAGTCATTTTTAATAAACCATTCTTTTGCCAGAAATTCTCCAAGTTTTCCAGTTTCATTATGTCTTGCCATGATCAATCAAATATTTAACTTTGAAAATATTCATGAGCTAACATAAACACATGTGAAATGTACAGATTACAAGGGCGAATTCAACACTATTCATGGGGAGGAAAAACTTTTCTTCCTGGGTTATTGAACCAGCTTAATACTGATGGGAATCCTTTTGCTGAATATTGGTTGGGAGTTCATCCGGGCGGACCAGGATTAGTGCATTTAGGTAATGGTTCGTCAACTACATTGCTTAATCTTATTGGTTCAGATAAATTCAAGCATCTTGGATCTGATACCATTAGAGCATTTAATGAGTTGCCTTTTTTGCTTAAAATTCTTGATGTTAAGGATATGCTGAGTATCCAAGTGCATCCTACCAAAGCAATGGCTAAACTGGGATACGAAGCAGAAGAGCAAAAAGGTATCTCATTGTCCGCTCCCAATAGAAATTACAAGGATCAAAATCATAAGCCAGAAATAATGATTGCTTTGAGTGATTTTTGGTTGCTTCATGGGTTTTCAGCAGATATTGAAGAGCGATTAAATCGATTTTCATTTTTGAACGCTTTTCTTCCCCAATTTCAAAGTGGAGGTATAAAAGGCTTATTTGAGTTTTTATTGTCAATGCCACAAGAAAAGGTAAATGAAATCATTGGTGTTCAGGCCAAACAAATTGTTCCATTGTATCATGCAGGTCAACTTGAAAAAGATAGCCCCGATTTCTGGGCAGCCAGAGCCATTTTAAACATATGTAATGATGGCCAGTATGATAAAGGTATTTTTTCCATCTACCTGATGAATATTCTTAAGTTGAAAACAGGGGATGGAATTTTTCAAGGAGCTGGCATTCTTCATGCCTACCTGGAAGGTCAGAATATAGAATTGATGGCCAATTCTGATAATGTCTTAAGGGCAGGATTGACAAATAAGCACATTGATATTCCGGAACTGCTTGATCAAACTGTTTTTGTTATAACAAATCCTGTAATTATTCAGGAAAAATTAAACAGTAATTTCTGCGATTATCCCTGTGATACAAGTGACTTCCAAATTCAAAAAATGATCATTCGGGCAGGAGAAGAGAAAGTGTTGAGCTACAAAGGTCCTGCCATTGCACTTGTTTTAACAGGAGAGGCTGATTGGGTGGGCGCTACCAAGTTTCATTCTGCTGGATTGGAATCAGTTTTTATTGATCCAATGGAGGAAGTTTTGATCAAAGCGAAGACCACAATTGAAGTATTTATTGCAACTGTACCAGTATAAATGAAGCTATGCACATCATGAGGAAAACTGTTCTGGTTGAATCATGATTTGAACTGTTATAAATACCTATTTTTGTCCAAATTCTGATTATGAAGTTGAATAAATATACTTTGCTCTCATTTTTCATGTTAGTCCTTCTCGCAGCATTGTATAGGGCAATACCGGGTCGACCATGGGGTTTTGCTCCTCAATTTGCAATGGCCATATTTGGTGGTGCAGTAATTGCTGATAAAAAACTATCATTTATTTTACCATTACTTTCACTGTTGATTTCTGATGTTATCTATGAATTGTTGTACATCAATGGTGTTTTTGAAATAAAAGGTTTTTATGATGGTATGTGGGTGAATTATTTGTTGTTTGGTTCACTTACCATCATTGGTTTTTATATTCAACCAGGAAAAATTTCATCTATTGCTAAAGGAGTAATTGCTGCGCCTACTTTGTTTTTTCTGACTTCAAACTTTATTACTTGGGCAGGTAATGGAGGATATCAGCGTGGAATGTCTTTCAGTGGTTTAATGCAAACCTATATCGATGGTATTCCTTTTTACAACAACAGTTTAGTTGCGACTGCAGTATTTAGTTTATTCTTGTTTGGTACTTACAATATATTGGTAAGTAAGCTGGCAAAAGCTAAGGCATAAACCCGGTATCTTCAATTAGATTGCTTCCGTCTGCTGCTGCAGTGGCTAATTCATCACATCTTTGGTTATAAGGATTGCTTGCATGCCCTTTAACCCATATGAATTTTATTTGGTGGAGCTTAGCTAACTCATAATACTTTTTCCAAAGGTCGCTGTTTTTTTTGCCCCCCTTGAAATCAGTAGCAATCCATTTGTCCAGCCATTTTTCCATTACTGCCTGAACCACATATTTACTGTCGGAATAAATTTCTATGTATAGTCCAGGTCTTTTGAGCTGTGCAAGAGCTGCCAGCACAGACATGAGTTCCATTCTGTTATTGGTAGTGTGTTTATAGCCTTGAGAGATTTCCTTGGCTTCACCTTTCCACATGAGGATTGCACCATAACCTCCTCTGCCAGGGTTGCCTCTGGAAGAGCCGTCGGTATAGATGGTTAATCCCTTGGTGTTGATCATTCAACTACTGAAACCTTTATGGTATTGGTTGGTAAATGGAGTTCAACAGGTGTACTACCGGTATTTACAACTACTTGTCCCTTTTTAATAAATCCTCTCTCTTTCAAAATCTTAATCTGATCTGCAATGATTTGATCATATCCTTCTTCTTCATCATAGTAGAATGCTCTAACACCCCAGCTTAAACTGAGCTGGTTAACAAGACTCTTCTCTTTTGTGAAGACAAATAAATTGGATTTGGGACGATAACTGCTCAGTACAAAACCTGTATAACCAGATTGTGTCATTCCTATTAGTGCGTTTGCATTTGTGCTGTCAGCTAGTCGGCAAGCAGTTAAACAAACTGCATCACTGATATAGGTTGCTGATTCAGGTAAAGGCCTGATGTCTTCCTCTCTATTGTAACGGTACTCTGTACGCTCTGCTTCCATGATAATCTTACGCATGGTTTCAACAACCAATGCAGGGTGATTGCCAGTAGCAGTTTCACCACTGAGCATCACGGCATCAGTTCCTTCCAATACAGCGTTTGCTACGTCTGTACTTTCGCTCCTGTTGGGTTTTACTTTGTCAATCATGCTTTCCATCATTTGAGTGGCTACGATAACAGGCTTTCCTCTCTTCATACACTCTCTGATGATTCTTCTTTGAATCAAGGGAACTCTTTCAATAGGTACTTCAACACCCAAATCACCTCTTGCAACCATTACCGCATGTGAAGCAGCAATAATTTCCTGAAGATTATCTAATGCTTCTGGCATTTCAATTTTGGCGATGACCTTTGAAGTACTATGATTGTCTTGTAAAATTTGTTTGATTCCAATGATGTCTGCAACTCTCCTAACAAATGATAAGGCAACCCAGTCCAGCTTTTCTTTCATGATGAAATCAAGATCTTGCAAATCTTTTTCAGTCAGTGCTGGAAGTGATATTTTAGTATCAGGAAGGTTGAGTCCTTTTTTTGATGAAATGATGCCTCCAAGTTTAACTTTTACTTTCACGTCTTTGGTTGGTGTGATTTCATCAACCATAACTTCAATCTTTCCGTCGTCTATCATGATGGTATTACCAACCACAACATCTCCTGCAAGATTGGGGTAGGAGACATAAATTTTCTCCATTGTGCCAATTACTTTCTCATTGGTCAGGGTGAGAATATCTCCTTCCTTCACATGTAAAGCATTATTTTCTATTTCACCAACCCTGAGCTTTGGACCCTGTAAATCTCCAAGGATAGCAATATTATAAGGTTCTGATGAATTTATTTTTCTGATGTGATCAATTATTCTTTTTTTGTCCTCATGTGAACCATGAGAAAAGTTTAGCCTGAAAACATTTACACCAGCTTTAACCAGTTCTAAAAGTTTTTCATAAGTATCACATGCTGGTCCTACAGTGGCCACAATTTTGGTTCTATGGATTGCATGTTCATGTCCAGCATGATTATCCATTTGCTGATGCAGATATTTATCTAGTTTATTACTCATTTTCGAAAATTATTTTTTTAAAAAACAGGTCTAACTCTGCTGGATGATTAAATTAGCTTGCTAAAATTTTTACAATTTTTAGCCATTCATCACTGATTTTTTGTTTTGCTTTAACTGCCTTGTCCAATGGTGTGAAATGCATCTTGTTGTTCATGATGCCAACCATTTGGTTGTACCTTCCTTCTATAAGACATTCAACTGCAGAATATCCCATTCTACTTGCGATTAACCTGTCCATACTGCTGGGAGATCCACCTCGTTGAATATGGCCAAGAATAGCTACTCTAATATCAAAATTTGGAATTCTTTCTTTAATCAAATTTGCCAGATCCGTTCCCCCTCCAAAATCATCACCTTCGGCAACGACGACGATGTTGACCAGTTTTTTTCTTTTTTCTTTTTCCTGAAGTGAAGCCAACACAGCTTCAACGTCGGTTTTGCGTTCAGGAATCAAAATGTGTTCAGCTCCTGTTCCAATTCCAGAGTGCAAGGCGATATATCCTGCATCTCTTCCCATGACTTCTACAATGAACAACCTGTCGTGTGCATCTGCTGTATCTCTTATTTTATCTATAGCTTCAATCGCTGTATTGACTGCTGTATCAAAACCAATTGTAAAATCAGTGCCTGCAATATCTTTATCAATTGTTCCCGGAATTCCAATGCAGGGGATATCAAATTCGTTAGAGAAAATTTGCGCACCTTTAAAAGATCCATCACCGCCAATGATTACCAATCCGTTGATGCCAAGTTTCTTGAGGTTATTGTAAGCCTTCTTTCTTCCTTCAGGGGTTAGGAATTCCTTACATCTTGCTGTTTTTAAAATGGTGCCACCTCTTTGTATGATGTTAGCCACACTTCTGGAATCCATTTTCTGGATGTCATTATCAATCAGTCCTGAATATCCTCTGGTGATACCATAAACTTCAAGATTGTGAAAGATTCCTGTTCTTACAACGGCTCTAATGCAGGCATTCATGCCAGGGGCATCTCCACCCGAGGTCATTACACCAATTTTTGTTACTTTTTTTGGCATAGGGGGTTGTTGGTCTGGTTAATAATGTGCAGTCTTTCGTTGAGGAATTCCATAGGGCGGCGGTCGCAAATTTAATAATTTAATGTTATATGAAGTGTAAATTGGGCCATGATTTGAGAAGTCTTATCCACATTATAAGGGGTGTGATTTTCAATGGTTTAGAAAATCAGCGACAGGGCATTTTTAAAAGAAGTTGGATGATATCCCAATTCCCTAACTGCCTTTTCAATTTTGAATCCAGTTTTTTGGGGTCTCTTTCCAATTTGTGTAAAAGTTGAAGCATCAACTGGTTCCAAAAGATTTTTGTCCAGCTTTAAATAATCAGCTACCTCAAGTGCCATTTGATAAGGAGTCATAATATCATTCCCTGAAATATGAAAAATACCTTTGGCGCCTTTTTCTGCAATAAGGCAAATTCCTTCCACTAGATCAGGAATAAAAGTTGGGGTCCGAATCTGATCATTTACAACCTTTATTTTTACACCAGCTTCTAGGTTGTTTTTAACCCAATAAATGAAGTTAGATCTTTTGCAGGGATCAGCTTTTCCATACAATAGAATTGTCCTTACAATGCTCCAATTTAATCCGCTAGACATGACCAGCTGCTCTGCCAGTACTTTGGTCTCTCCATAATAATTGACTGGATCGGTGAGATCGTTTTCACTATAAGGACCCTCTTTTCCACTGAAAACAAAATCAGTTGAAATCAGGCAAAAACTTGCATTTACCTCTTTTGCGGCAGCAATTAAGTGTTTTGTAGCACCTACATTAACACTATAGCAAAAGCTTTTATTTTGCTCACAATCATCTACTTGTGTAATTGCAGCAGCATGAATTATGAGATCTGGTTTTAGTAAAGTAATTAATTCAGAAGTCTTTTCTGAGTTGGTTATATCTAGGCTATGATAGATGAAATGATCATGGAACAAAGAGGAAGGAAGTCTACATGTTGTTTTTCCGGTAGCCCAAGTTGTATGATTAGTGCTTGACAGCTTTTCAGACAAACTGGAACCCAGCATACCGTTGCAGCCTGTGAGTAGGATTTTCATTTAGGAGAGACTTTTTGATTTGAATATTCCTCTAGTAATTTGAAGCGTAAAAACATTTCCTCGGCATACCATTTTTCTGTCCTGGTTCTTCTTATAACTTCCTGGTGAGCCCTCATCTGATAGGCATAGGCTTTCATGTCGGACTCAGCAGACCAGATGCTGAAAGTGGCTTGCTTGATCAACGGGACTTCCCCAATTCCGATGGAATAGATAAATCCTGGTTGTTGATTCAGGTGAAGAGAGGTTGAAGGGACTGCTTTCCAAAAGGGGATTAAGCCTTTAATGCTGATGGTTGCTCTAGTTAAAACAGCTATTTTCCCAACAGATTCTTCTGTTGTTTTTCGCTGTGCAATAAAGCTGCGGTTATCCCATGTGCCATGACCAGCATAGGGTTCCAGGTGAAAAAACCTAGTTTCGGCTTGAAATAACCTAAGCCAGTTAAAAATAAATCCGCCAAGTAGTTTTTGGGTTAGCTTTTGGAAGTCGGTTGTTGAGTATTTTTCTTTTTTGTAGAAAACCATAACCGACCATTGTGATAAGTCTGGCCAGATATCAAAACTTCCATTTTTGCCAGTTCCCATTAATTTATAGAAGGCAATATCCTTGTTCATAGCCAAAGGCAGGTGAAATAGAGCCATCGATAAAAACCCAAAAAACGAAAACAGCTTGGGATAACGAATAACAACCAGGAAACTTCTGTAGGAAATATCCGGAGATTGGTGGGGGGCGTTTGTGTTTAGAATTTGTTTTTCCACATCATGCTTTCAATTGGACGATCAGGTTGTCCACTGTACTTCGCATTTGATTTCTGGTTATATTTTACTTCTATCTCACCCTCAACAGGAAAATAAATCAACTGTCCAATGGGCATACCATGATAAATTCTGACAGGTTGCTTAACCGAAATCTCCAGTGTCCAGTTGCCACAAAAACCCACATCGCCTTTACCTGCTGTTGCATGAATATCAATCCCTAATCTGCCGGTAGAAGATTTTCCCTCCAAAAAGGGAACATGTTCATGTGTTTCAGTATATTCTAAAGTTACACCCAAATAAAAGATATGCGGGTAGAGTACAAACCCCTCATCTGGGATGTCAAAATATTCAATTTGATTGTGTTCTTTGGCATCCAGAATATGGTTTTTGTATGTAGCAAGACATTTTCCTAAATGCACATCATAGGAATTGCTACCCAAACAAGATTTATCGAATGGAGTGATTTTAATACTCCCTTTTTCCATTTCTTCCAGAATACGTTTATCAGATAGAATCATCACAATTGTTTTGCGGGTGTAAATTCGTTATAGCTTGTTAGTTGAGAAATAATTTTTTTCAACAAACTGTGAACAAGGGGGAGATTTGGCCATTACCTTAACTTTACACAATGGGATTGTTGATGTTAAATGAAACAACTGCATTCAAGTTGGCAGTATGGAAAATTGAGGAACAAGCCAGTTTTTTTGAGGATGCCATAGCATACGCACCACAATCAGTGCATCCTGGAAGAAGATTGCAACAACTTGCAACTAGATTTTTGTTAAAACAACTCAATCATGACTTCCCAATTGATACTATAGTAATCAATGAATCAGGAAAGCCTTTTCTTCCAGGGCAAGAATTGCAATTTAATTTAACGCATACAACTGATTTGGCTGCAGCAATAATCAGTGATTTAAAAGCCGTGGGAATTGATGCTGAAAAAATTGATCAGCGTGTTTTAAAAATTGAGCATAAATTTTTAAATAGTGAGGAAAGGAAATCTTTAACATCATTGACAGAAATTGAAAAAATATCCAGGCTGACTTTATATTGGACAATCAAAGAAGCGGTTTACAAATGGTGGGGAAGGGGTGCTATTGATTTCGCCAATGATATTTTAATTGAGCCTTCAAATCTGACTTTAGAAAACACAACTGTGCGATTTGCTCAAACGGGTGAGATTTTGAACGTATCAAGTGTTCAGCTTGACCAACATTGGATTACATATTTGGTTAAATAAAAACGCCCACTGGGTGAGAGTGAGCGTTTGAAAAATATGCGGTTGATTTTATTTTAAACTTGCCTGAAGTTTTTCATTGAGTGTTACATAATCAGGATTTTTACCTGCAATGGCTAGTTCCAGTGATTTCTTTGAAGCTGACATTGCTTCAGATTTCTTGCCCAAGAGTGAAAGACATCTTGCTTTTTGGTACCATACCCAGTATGCGTTTGGTGATTGTGATGTAGCTTTTTCAAGCCATTCAGCTGCCTTGTTCAAATCCTTGTTATTGTCCATGTAATACATAGCAGCATTGAAATAAGGTTTGTTGTCTGTATTCATCAGATTATCAATCTGCGCCATGATCTTAGATTCAATATCCGCTTTAATTGGAAGGCTAACTGAAGTCTGTTCCCATACAATCATCAACTCAAGTGAATTACTGGTTACTTTGTCAAAAAGGATCATAAATGACTCAATAGAGAAGGGGAGCGCGACTGTAGGAACTGTTACCCTAACAACATCCATATCCTGCTTATATGCTGAGGGAGATGTTACATCGAGTTGTTTTGTAATGATGAGGGTCCACTCAGCTGCTCCTGGGATCGACAATAATCCATATTTACCGGCAGGTATTTTTTTACCACCAATAATAACTTCTTCAGAAAAAGCAAGTGTTGTGGCATTGTTGGCACCTGTGCGCCAAACTGCACCAAAAGGCACTAAATCTCCAAATATGGTTCTACCTTTTGTATTGGGTCTTGAGTATGAAAGTTCAATACTGCCAAGTCCAAATTCCTGTTTAACTGTTTGAGATGTAGAAGCAGAAGGTGTTTTTAATCCCTGCGCTTGAGTGAAGCTGATCATTGCCATTGTTGCAAGACCGAGTAAAATTTTTTTCATTTTTGTGTTTTTTGAAGTCTTTAAATTGAGAGAATTATTTGCGAGATAATATTTCCTGGTCATTTTTGAGTCTGGCATCAAAGAAAAAAGTGCCCAACGGAAGCCATGCTGCCATAAAGGCCATCAAGAACTTTTTGAACGGCCATTGGTATACTTCCTTTGCATAGTAGGCCAATCCAACATAAAGTACAAATAGCGCACCATGAGCGGAGCCTGTTATTTTGACTGCCAAAGGCATTCCCATCATGTATTTCAAGGGCATGGCAATAAGCAGGAGAATAAGGAAAGAAACACCCTCTGCAATACCAACTTTTCTCAATAGACTCAATGTAGATGTATTCATTTGCTTGTATTTCGAAATGTGAAGTTATTTGTTTTTGAATCCTGGATGGTATCTGTTTAGGGTATCTCTTAAAAAATTTCTATCCAGATGGGTGTATATCTCTGTTGTTGTTATGCTTTCGTGTCCAAGCATTTCCTGTACTGCCCTGAGGTCGGCTCCACCTTCTACCAAATGAGTGGCAAAAGAATGCCTAAAGGTATGGGGGGATATGTTTTTTTTGAGGTTAGCTTCTTGAGCAAGTTCTTTAATGATGTAGAACACCATCGTCCTAGATAGCTTTCCACCTCTTCTGTTCAGAAAAGCAATGTCTTCATTGCCTTTCTTTTCGTTCATTTTAATTCTTATTTCCTGTAAATAAATTTGAAGATGTTTAATGGCTTCAGTGCCAATTGGAATCAGCCTTTCTTTATCACCCTTTCCTATAACCCTGATGAATCCGATATCCAGGTAGAGATGTGAGCGTCTGATATTGATGAGCTCAGTAACGCGTAAACCACAACTGTATAAAGTCTCAAGCATTGCTTTATTTCTTGTACCTTCTGGTGTACTCAAATCAATTTGTCCGATCAATAGTTCTATTTCTTCAAATGTCAGTGTATCGGGTAGTTTTTTCTTTAGTTTTGGTGCAACAAGCAATTCAGTAGGATCTACTTGACTGATTTGCTCTTGCATGCAATATTTGTAAAATGCTTTTATGCCTGATATAATTCTAGCCTGCGAGCGTTCACTCATACCCAATTCAGTAATCCATTTAATATAATCTTGAAGCAGTATTAAATTGACATCATTTGGGCTATATTTCAAATCTTTGAGCTGAAGGAATTGAATGAGTTTATCTAAATCAAGTGTATAGGCCTCAATAGTATTAGGGGAAACTGATTTCTCCAACTGGAGATACATCAAAAAGCCTTTTTTATAGGGTTCCCACATGAATGTTTATTTTCAGCTCATTCGGTTATGAATGATTTATTCCGTTAAATTCGTAACTCAAATTAGTGATAATTAAAGTTATTTACTTAATATAATGGAGAGAATAAATCTTAAGAATTTTAAGAAGAAGGTCGATAAAAATAAAAGGAGATTGAGGATGGTGTTGACCAAGATTGAAAAAAAACCTCCGCGTGGATTGGACCAACTTGCCGTAAAAATAGATCAGGAAGTGTGGAAGGAAGTAGGTTGTTTGAGCTGTGCCAATTGCTGCAAAGTAATGACGCCTACATTTACAACTGAAGATATTAAAAGAATTGCACCACATTTTGGACAAACACCCAAAGAGTTCAGAGACCAGTGGTTGAGTAAAGACAAGAACGAAGACTGGACCAATAAGATTAATCCATGTCAGTTTTTAGACCTCAAGACAAACATGTGTAAGATATATGAAATCCGTCCATCTGATTGCAGTGGATTTCCTCATTTAGCGAAAAAGAAAATGGTTGATTACATTCATGTACACAAGCAAAATATTGAGTACTGTCCTGCTACCTACGCAATGGTAGAAAAGTTTGATCAATTGCTATTTAAAGCGAATTCTTAGAAAGGATAGCCAATCGCAAATTGGAAAACTGGTTTTGACCAATGGTTATCTACAAACCATCCTCCTGAACTGGGTGAATAAAAACGTTCAATATTGCTGTTGCCTATGTTTGAGGGGCCGTACCTGGGGTCTTTAATTGGAAATCCAAGATCAAATCTTAGCAAGAAATAATTAAAGTCTACTCTTGCTCCAAATCCACTTGCAATGGCCAGGTCCCTGCCCAATCTATTGAATTTAAATCCTGCATTTTTTAATGTGCCATCCAAATCATTCCTGAACCAAATGTTTCCAACATCTGTAAATACAGCACCTCTCATCCAAAAGCCATAGAATTGAAAGAGATTGAAACGGTACTCTAAATTTCCTTCCAGCTGCATGTCAGCATATTTGTCGTTAAATGTTCCTGCAGCAACGGTGTCATAAAAAATATTTGAACCGATACCAAGTTTTCTCAATGGCCATCCTCTCATGCTGTTTGGACCACCTGCCATATAGCTTTTGAAAAAAGGCAGGGTTACTTGTCCTCTTCTTGAAGCGGTAGAAAGTGCAAGGCCAACACCAGCAAATGCCCTGAAGTGTAAGCTGCTCTTTTTGAAATTTGCGATATGCTTAAATTCTGCATCCAGTTTAACAAAGCGATAAAGGTTACTGAGGTATTTCCCGTTCCTGGTTTGTTCATAAAATAAAGCACCTGTGACCAAGCCACTTTCTTCTGCATAAATTTTTAAAAGGCTTAAGTTTTTTGTACTGTTGGGGGTTAAATTCTTATTGTACAAAGCGTTCATTCCAATGATCAGTCCATTGTTGTAAGTGTACAACAACAAAGGAAAGTTTCTGATCGATTCTATAAATAGGCTATCTGGCCTGAATTTAGTAAATTCTAAATTTAAAGGTTTGAATTGCCAGGTAGTATTGGCATTGGGTTTCCATTCGTAGCCAACAAATGTGTTGAATGTGTTGAGCCTAAAGAAGCGGAAACGATCAATATAGGAGACATCAGCAGAAAAAACTGTTTTGGCTTGCTGAAACTTAGTTTTGAATTTATCACTAACCGGTGCCACCATTCGTGGGAAAGTGAGTCGATTGGTTAATGTGATTTCACCCGACAATATTTTCTGAAAATTATTGAATTCAATACCAGTTCTCAAACTGTTTTCCAGCTGAATGCCTCGTTTTCCAATATTTCTGTTCCTGAGTGTGAAGTTGTTGGCAATACCAACCCTGCCACTGCCTACTTGAACCAATTGAGACGTATTAAGAATACTACTGCCTTCAAGATCTATACTAAAATACTGTCTCTTTGCTGGCTGTAGTTTTAGCACATAGTCGATTTTTTTTTCTTTGTCGTTCGTCTCTGAAATCATGTTGATACTCTGCCAGGTACCTAACTTGTTGAAATTATTCAGGGTTCTATTGTAGTCGTCTCGTTTAAACAAACTCCCTGGCTGAAGTTGTATATTATCCTTAATGAATTTTGAATTAAAGGTGTTATACAAAGAATGGATAATGACTTTTGAGGTATCTGACTCACCTAATTTAATTAATGTGTCTCTGTCTTCCGCTTTAAGATCTGCATAAACAGTTAGCCGACCAATTGTGTATTGCTGCACATGTGTACTATCTCTATTGGCTCTAAGTCTGAAATAAAGTTTTACAGTAGCTTGTTTTTCTTTTGACTGCGCTTCAGCTAAAGTTGATGAGAATTGAAATGGGTTGACTTTCCCATTCAGTAATGTTGTATTTACTGTATCGACTTCAGCAATAATATCTTCCTTGGAAATTTTTACATATCCATTGTTTTGGTAGAGGTCCGTTATTCTATTGATTTCCTGATCAATTATTTCATAACTGAAAGGGGCGTGTTCAGAAAGCAAAGATTTTGTTGTAGAAGCAGTTACAATTGATTGTAACACGCTATCTGAAAATAAATAGATTACGGTGTCAATTTTGTACAAAGGGCCTGTATTGATCAGGAAATTGACTTTCACCCTTTGTTGTTCTTTTTTTACTTGAACTGCAGTATCATATCGAATTTCACTTTTTCTATACCCCAAGCTGCTCAACATATTCCTCATATTCACAATCGACTGCTCAATTGGCTGGGAATTGTAAACAGTTGGATACTCCATTACAGAAGATGGGATAAACCAGGGAAATGAAGGCCAGGGTATTTTTGATGCCACCCTTATTTGGGCACTGTCCTCTATCTGCGCAAAAAGATTGGATTTGATGAAAGACAATTTCTCTTTATTCTCTTCTCCAACGATTTTTATGTTATTTTCGAAATGAAATGGGGTGTCTTTGGGATACTTTCTAACTACCGTGCACGAAACAACAGATAGAAGAAATACAAAAAGTATAGTTGTTCTATGTGAAATTGTTTTGTGCAATTGTTTCAACTTAAAAATGTAAAACTTTGATTTCTAAATCAGATGTCAAATATATTCAAAGTTTAGCCCATAAAAAATTTAGGGAGGAGGAGAGGCTTTTTGTTGTTGAAGGTGTTAAAATGGTAGAAGAGATGCTTATTGAGTATCCAGAAAAAATCTTTCACCTTTATGCAACCCAACCATGGGCTGATCGTTTAAGCCAGTTTCCCGCTTTACAATGTCCAGTTTCAGTAATTGATGTTAAAATATTGAACAGGATTTCGCAATTGAAAACCCCTAATGAGGTATTGGCTTTGGTTAAGATACCTCAACAGATGGATATTGGAGTAGTGAAAAATGGAGTAACTGTAGTATTGGATCAGTTGCAGGATCCTGGAAATCTTGGAACCATCATCAGGACCTGTGATTGGTTCGGAGTGACAAATATTGTTTGTTCCACTGATACAGTTGATGCGTTTAATCATAAAACTGTACAATCTGCAAAAGGCAGCTTACTTAGACTAAATATTAAATATACTGATTTGTGTGCTTTTTTATCGAATCAGGAACATCTACCTATCTATGCAGCAGTTTTAGGTGGTCGTTCAATACATGAAGTTAGTTTTCAACAACCTGCTATACTTGTCATTGGTAATGAAGCAAATGGTATTTCTAATGAAGTGATCAAGATTACTACTGATAAAATTACAATACCCAAAATAGGAAAGGCAGAATCTTTGAATGCGGCTATTGCGACTGCCATCATTCTTTCTAACATGGTTAAATAGCTTACCTGAACTGTAAAGCTTTTGATGGATTTATTTTTCTACTGATGATGGATGGTACTACTAAAATCAGCATAGAAAGTGAAAGTGTAAATAAGGCTATTAGAATTACTTGTGTATAATCAACGGCAACAGGGGCGGCATCTATATAATATGCTTCTTCATTTAATTTGATGAATTTGGTGTACTGCTGCAAATAACAAATACCAAGCCCCAGGATTGTTCCAAATCCAATACCCCTAAATGAAATCCATGTTCCATAATAGATGAATATTTGCTGTATGGCATTTTCTTTCGCTCCCATGGCCTTGAGCATGGCAATCATATTTGTTCGTTCCAGGATTAAAATCAACAAACAAGTAATAAGGTTGATGCTGGCTATGATAATCATCACAATGATCAGGATGGCTTTATTGGTATTTTGAAGTTCTAGCCAGTCGAAAATTTCAGGAGAAAGTTGTTTGAGAGAAATGGCGTTCCAACCAGCAGGAAGTTGATTGTAAATTTCTTCCGCATTTTTTTCCATCTGCGTCACATCAACCAAGTCAATTTCGTAGCCTCCAACCGTACTTGAATCCCAATCGTTCAATTTTTGAATCATCCTCAAATTGCCAATCGCATAGACTTTATCGTATACGTCTATACCTGTTTTGTATATCCCACTGATAGTGAGTTTTCGTGTTTTTGGAAGTTCCCCGTTTTCTTGTATAAAGTAAATGAGAATCGATTCTCCAACCTCAATATTTAACTGGTTAGCAGTAAATGAAGAAAGTGCAATTTCGTTAGCAGTGTCATTGCTTATTAAAGAAGGCCATTTCCCTTTCACCAGAAATTGGTCGATTTTCTCTAGTGGATAGGAGTTATCTATGCCTTTTACCAAAACACCCTCAATCAATCCTGCATTCTTTAAGATTGCAGATTTGTTTGCATAAGGTGCAAATGATTGGATCGATTTGTTTTTCCGAAGATTGTTTTCAACTGAATCGACACGATAAATGGGGGATGCTTCAGCTATTGTGGATTTTAGTGGCTCGTAGTGTTGTACCCTGACGTGTCCCCAAAAATGAAATATCTTTTCAGCTACTACTTGTTGAAAACCGTTGATAAAAGAAAGGGCAACAATCATTGCAGCTACACTTATAGTGGTTGCAAGTATTGACACGCGTAAAATGAAGGTGGAAAAGGCTTTTTTATTCCCCTTGATCAGATTTTTGGCTATATATACAGGAAGGTTCAATTAGATTTCTTGTTGGGTAAAATTACAAATCAATATTTGATTAATTTCGGTAATCATTACTTGAAATGAATAAGCTTATTTTCTTTTTACTTTTTTTAGGCCTTTTTAGATCTGAGCTCTTTGCTCAAAGAGAGCCAGATATGATGTACAGCCAATCGATTAAATCTGTAAAGCTTACAAAATTTGGCGACCAGCTGTCTTATCCTGTTATTGGCTTAAATTCAAGCGATCAATTAGAGCTTCACTTTGATGATTTGGAGGGGGGTGTTAAAAACTATTTCTATTCAATCGTTCTGTGTAATGCCGACTGGAAGCCAGCACAAATGAGTTATTTTGATTATGCCAAGGGATTTACACAAGTTCGAATTGCTACCTACCGAAATTCAGCGATTGCCTTAACCCGTTATACCCATTATCAGGCAAATTTCCCTGACCGAAATCTACAGCCAACCAAATCGGGCAATTACATGCTAAGGGTCTTTGTAAATGGCGATACAAGTAAACTGGTTTTTACAAAACGATTTTTAGTTGTTGATGCAAAACTTTCTATGTCAGCCCAGGTTTTGCAACCCAGTAACCAGCAGTTGTTTTTAACTCATCATCGATTACAGCTTCAACTTAATACTAGGAATTTTGATGTGCGTTATCCTCAACAGCAAATAAGAATCAGAGTACTTCAAAATTTGCGTTGGGATAATTCGTTGTTTTTAAATACTCCAACTTTCATTCGTCCGGATCAGCTCCAGTACAGCAACGAGACTGAAATGACAATGCCTGCTGGTAAAGAATACAGGTGGTTGAATCTCCGTAGTTTCAGATTACTGGGTGATAGGGTGCAGCGGCAGGAAAATACAGATAAAGGATTTGAACTTTTTGTGAAAGAGGATCTTCCCAGACTACCTCGCCAATATTTTTACTACCGTGATTTAAATGGCTTGTTTATCAATGAAACTATTGAAAACATAAATCCTTTTTGGAATGCGGATTATGCTAAAGTGCATTTTAGGTTCAAGCCACCTGGTTCAATGGTTTATCCAGATGCAGAACTTGTGATCATGGGTGAAATGACAAATTATGGTAAAGACCCCAATGCTAAAATGATTTTTAATGCTGAACAGGGCGTTTACGAGACTACGCTTTTCTTGAAACAAGGCTATTATGATTACCAGTATAGCCTAAATAAATATTTTGCCGGAAAAGAAGTTTTTGATGAAACCCTTACTGAGCAAAATGCATGGGAGACTGAAAACCAATATTTGATTTTGGTATATTATAGACCATTAGGAGGACGTTATGATGAACTTGTAGCAATTCGACAAATAAGCAGTCAATTCAATTCTTCCCTTCGTTAATTTCTATTATCTTTGCGGCGGCAGGTCTTACACGACCAGCTCCTGCTGAACTCCCCCAGGACCGGAAGGTAGCAAGGGTAGGCGGTTGAGCGGTGCGATGTAAGCAACCTGCCATTTTTTATGTGAATAATTCGGTAATTCCTTTTCTTCTCTTTTAATTACCTTGCTTGCTCAAATAAAATCACATGAAATTTTTTATTGATACCGCCAATCTCGCACACATTAAAGAAGCAGCTGATCTTGGAATCCTTGATGGAGTTACTACAAATCCTTCTTTGATGGCAAAAGAAGGAATTAAAGGAAACGATAATATTCTTAAGCATTATGCAGATATCTGTGCTATTGTGGATGGTGATGTGAGTGCAGAGGTGTTGTCTACTGATTTTGAATCAATGATTAAAGAAGGAAAAGCATTATCTGAGATTCATCCAAACATTGTAGTTAAAGTCCCAATGATTAAAGATGGTATCAAAGCCATTAAATGGTTTACAGATCATGGTATCCGCACCAATTGTACTTTAATATTTTCTGCAGGTCAAGCCATTCTTGCAGCTAAAGCTGGTGCTGCTTATGTTTCACCATTCATTGGTAGAATTGATGATAGCAGCTGGGATGGAATTGAATTGATTGCTCAAATTGCACATATTTACCAGGTTCAGGGTTTCAAAACTGAAATTCTAGCTGCCTCCATCAGAAATCCGCTGCACATTGTGCGTTCTGCTGAAGCGGGTGCTGATATTTGTACTTGTCCATTAGATTCAATACTTGGTTTACTCAAGCATCCTTTAACAGATATTGGGTTAGCCAAATTTATTGAGGACGCTAAAAAAATGTAATTTAAAAATTACAGGTTCCACCAATAATTAAATTTCAAAACCACTGCTCTGTTTTTTACATTAAATGGAGCGGGAAAGTAATTGTCCGTATATACTATAAATAGGTCCGATGCTGGCTTGTAGCGCCATTGTAATCTTGAATTGATATTGATATTGTTTTGCTGGTTGTTGTATTGTACAAAGGTTGTTAGGAATAGATTATTCGTGAATGTAATATCCAGTCTTGGTCCAACTAACCAGAACGTAGTTTGGTTCCATGGGCTTGGTAGAGAAATGTGATTCATGCTGGCTGCCATGGTTAAACTCACGTAGGGTTGATAGCGGTATCCAATTTCTGCACTAATAAAATTTCTTTTACCATTATTATAGTAGCCACCAAATCTGGTAGAAATGCTATAGGTAAAGAGTTGTTGTGGTTTAGAGTTATAGGTTGTGCCAATTGCATTCCATTGGTGTTTGGTTCCTCTTCCCAATGTATCCTTTCCAAAATTTGTTGGATCGAATGGTTGCAACAGTAAAATGTTGTCTCGTGCAATCCATTGTGTGAAAGTGGACTGGTCCCTTAATGATAAAGTATAGGCAAGATAAGTGGTGTTTTCAGTGAAGCTGAAATTTTTATCGAAGAAATTAAATGATTCCAGTTTAATGGAATGTGATGCGATTTTTGGGTTTTTAACAAAGAATAATCGTGTGATACCAGGAGCCAACCTGAAATAGTCTTTACGAGGAACAAATCCCACATCTGCTGTATAGTTCTTTCCAACATATTCTTGTTGCCAGGATATCAGCCATTTTCTTGTAGCATATTGAAGGTTGGCTGCATGTACCCAATCTTCGCTCGTTGTTTGTTTTGAAAATGATTTTAGTAAAATTGCTTTGCCTGTCCAATGATTGTTCGCAGAGGCTAGGTTATATTCAATACCTATATTTCTGTTATAAGGGTTTACAAAATACGAGGCATCTTTTTCATCAGGTTTTAAAACTTGGTCGCGGTTGACAAAAATCAATCCAATATTAGACCTTGCAAATACCCTTCTTTGCAAAGCGAATACGGTATAGTTTTGAGAAGCCGTTTTTTTATCAAGTACTCTATCTGTCTGCATGTTCAAGAACCCAATTCTCCAGTCTTTATTTAGTTTACCACTTAGTCTTGCACCAAATTGAATAGGAGCATTCAAACCAATTCTTCTGGAAAAAAATGGTCGGATGTTGTTGTATCCAAAGTTGTTCACTTGGTCGCCATTTTCCAGAAAAAACTGTCTTCTTTCAGGGAAAAAAAGCTCAAAACGATCCAGGTTGGTTACTTGTCGGTCTACTTCTACCTGAGAGAAATCGGGATTAACAGTGAGATCCAGATTGAGAGAAGAAGTGACTGCTACTTTTGCTTCAAGTCCAACTTGTTGTTTCGTTGATGTTGGCGTTCCTGCAAGTTGGTTTTTGGAAATTCCTCCCAATACATATGGGATAATTGAAACATTGGTCCCGGCTTTTGGTGGTGGCTGGTCCCAAATCAGCTGACCTGTATACGCAAGTGAGGCAGTTGGGAACTGACGGGGCACAGGTGCCCAGCTAGATTTTTCAGCAACAGAAATATCAAGTCTGCTGAAATTAATTCCCCAAGTGGTTATACCATTCTTGTATCTTATTGTTTTAAAAGGGATGGATGCTTCCCAGATCCATTTGTCTTTGTAAGTTTTTACGTGGGAAGTCCATTTATTGTCCCAATTCAAATCAGCCTTTCCACCATCAAAGAGCAGGCCATCCCATTGGGCACCTGCAGCATTGGATCCGAAGGTGAATCCATTGATCTGGTCATCAAAAGGATCCATGAACAAGAGGAAGTTATCGTTTTTGCCAAAGCTGAAATCCCTTTTCAGTGACTCAACCATATAGGGTTGATTTTCTTTGAAATAGCAGATAGCAACAATGTAGAGATGAGTATTGTCGTATGACATCTTGACTTCAGTCTTCACCAATGCTTTGCTGGTATCCATGGGAAGCACCATATTGAAATCACTTGCTGTCTCTGTATCCAACCATGCTTCTTCTATAACGCCATCAACATGGATAGGAGCAGTAGCTTTTTTGATGTTGTACCTGAAATCAAGATTTTTTCGTTGAGCCAATAACAGGGATGGGGCAACTAAAAAAAACGCAAGCAATAATTTATACGGTGAGGTCAAGAATTAAAAGTTTCTTTCGTTTAAGCTACAGCTTTTTTAACTAAATCAGCAGCTTCACTTAAAAGAATCGCACTTTGAACTTTAAGTCCGCTTTCATCAATTAATTTCTTTGCTTCTACTGCATTGGTACCCTGTAATCTTACAATAATTGGAATATTGATATTGCCCAAATTTTTATAGGCTTCAATTACACCAGCAGCTACTCTGTCGCATCTAACAATGCCACCAAAGATGTTAATGAGGATTGCCTTTACATTTGGATCTTGCATGATGATTTTGAAACCTGCTTCTACAGTTTGAGCATTTGCAGTTCCACCAACATCAAGGAAGTTAGCAGGCTCACCACCACTTAGCTTAATCATATCCATTGTTGCCATGGCTAAGCCAGCGCCGTTTACCATACATCCTACGTTTCCATCGAGCTTTACGAAATTCAAATTGTATTTTCCAGCTTCAACTTCAGTGGGGTCTTCTTCAGTCAGATCACGCATAGCCGCTAAATCTGGATGTCTGTTTAATGCGTTTTCATCCAAGTTCATTTTACAATCGACTGCAATGATTTTATCATCAGCTGCTTTGAAAAGTGGATTGATTTCAAGCATTGAGCAATCTAAGCCTACGTATGCATTATAAAGATTGGTAACAAATTTTACCATGTTTTTGAAAGCGTCGCCTGATAAGCCAAGATTGAAAGCAATCTTTCTTGCTTGGAAAGGAAGTAATCCACCTGATGGATGAACCAGTTCTCTGTGGATTTTTTCAGGTGTATCGTGTGCCACATCTTCAATGTTCATGCCACCTTCTGTGCTATACATGATTACATTTTGTCCCTTTGACCTGTCTAACAAAATAGATAAATAAAATTCCTTTCTTTCTGTAGGTCCATCGTAGTACATATCTTGTGCTACAAGTATTTTGTTAACCACTTTACCGGATGGTCCCGTTTGAATAGTAACAAGGGTTCCACCTAATATTTTTTCAGCAAACTCTTGAATATCTTCAGTGCTTTTTCCAACCTTCACACCATTGATACCTGTTTCTTTAACAGATCCCTTTCCTCTACCTCCCGCATGAATTTGCGCCTTTACAACAGCAAATTTGCTACCTGATTTTTCTTTGATTTGTTCATAAGCTGCCAATGCTTCTTCAACTGTGCTGCAAGCAACGCCTTCCTGTACTGGAACATTGTATTTTTTGAGCAATTCTTTGGCTTGGTATTCGTGCAGATTCATCTGTTAAAAATTTACGCAAATATAGTGCAGCGGTTCGATTTTGAGACATAAAAAAAGAGCAGTAATTTCTTACTGCTCTGGAGGCTATAAGGGTTAAAGAAAAAAGCTTATTTGCCCTGGTTTTCAGGTCTAAGACTGCGCACAGTTTTGCCTGCTTGCCACATTTCACTCTCTCTTAATTCTTTAAGCTCAACTTCAAGCTTCTCTCTGTAGTCGGGTTGTGAATTGCTGTCAATACTTCTCTGGCTCTCTTTACCAGCAGCTACACTGTCATACAAATCATTGAAAACAGGCAGGGTAGCATCTTTGAATTTTTTCCACCAATCCAAAGCACCTCTTTGTGCTGTTGTAGAGCAGTTGGCATACATCCAATCCATACCATTTTCAGCAACCAATGGCATAAGTGATTGAGTTAATTCTTCTACAGTTTCATTGAAAGCTTCAGAAGGAGAGTGGCCTCTTTCTCTAAGCACCTGGTACTGCGCTGCGAAAATACCCTGAATGGCTCCCATCAAAGTACCTCTTTCTCCAGTAAGATCACTGAATACCTCTTTTTTGAAATCAGTTTCAAATAAATAGCCACTTCCAATTGCAATTCCGAGTGCAACTACTCTTTCTTTTGCTCTACCAGTAGCATCCTGGAAGATGGCATAACTTGAATTAAGACCCCTTCCCTGAAGGAACATTCTTCTTAATGAAGTTCCTGACCCTTTTGGAGCAACCAGAAAAACATCAACATCGGCAGGTGGGATAATACCCGTTTGAGTATTATAAGTAATACCAAATCCATGAGAAAAATACAATGCCTTTCCAGGGGTGAGGTGCTTCTTTACAGTTGGCCACATGGCAATCTGTGCTGCATCACTCAGCAAATAACATATGATTGTTCCTCTTTCCAGAGCTTCCTCAATTTCAAAAAGTGTTTCGCCTGGTACAAAACCATCGGCTATTGCTTTATCCCATGTTTTTGAATTTTTACGCTGACCTACAATAACATTGATACCATTTTCTTTTTGGTTCAATGCCTGGCCAGGTCCTTGTACGCCATATCCTATAACCGCCACAACTTCATCTTTGAGTACTTGCTGTGCTTTTGCCAATGGAAATTCTTCACGGGTGACTACATTTTCTTCTGTGCCTCCAAAATTTAATTTTGCCATAACCTTTGTTTAGTTGTTTTAATTGTATGATTTAGTTGTTATACGATTTTCGAGTTTGCTTCCTCTTCTGAAATGGGTTCGTCAATGATATGTTCCTGATGTTCTGTCAGTTCAAATTCTTTTAGCTTTTCATGAAAGCCTTTGCTGTCTTTGATGATAGCTACTCTCGCACTTCTTACAAATTCAATTAGCCCATAGGGTTCAAAAACTTTTATTAATCTGTCGGTTTCCTCTCTTTGTCCAGTTGTTTCAAATATGGTATAATCTTTTCGAATAGCAACAACACGAGCACCGTAGGTTCTTAATAGTCGTTCGACCTTTACTTTTTCTGTTATGATTTCGGTAGGTACTTTATACAATGCAAGCTCCTGCCAAATGATATTATCATTGGTATTGAAATATACTTTCAGTACATCTATTTGCTTTTCTATTTGTCTAACAATCTTTCTAACAGTTTCTTCTGTCTCATTGAGTACAATATTAAAGCGATGTATGCCTTCAACTTCGGAGGGAGAAGTATTAAGGCTTTCAATATTGATTTTTCTTCTTGAGAACATGATGGCAATCCTGTTCAATAGGCCCACCTGGTGTTCTGTATAGATAGTAAGGTTGTATTCTTGCTTCATAATTTCTATTTTAATCTGATTTCACTTACACCACAGCCTTGTGGCACCATTGGAAAAACATTGTTTTCCTTTCCTACCATTACTTCCAACAGGTAAGGCCCTTTGTGTTCAATCATTGTTTTCAATGCAGATTTTAAATCAGATCTGTCGGCAACACTGTTTCCTTCAATTCGGTAGCCTTTTGCGACTGCAACATAATCCGGACTTTCAATATCTACGAAGGAATATCTTCTTTCATGGAAAAGTTGTTGCCACTGTCTTACCATTCCTAAAAATTGATTGTTCAAAATCAAAATTTTGATGTCAATGTTGTTTTGCATAATGGTGCCTAATTCTTGTATGGTCATTTGTATTCCACCATCACCTATCACTGCAACCACTGTTCTGTCTTTTGCACCATATTTTGCTCCCATGGCTGCCGGTAAGGCAAAGCCCATTGTTCCCAAACCACCTGAAGTGATATTGCTTTTGCTTTTGTTGAATTTGGCGTAGCGACAAGCTACCATTTGGTGCTGACCAACATCGGTAACAATAACTGCATCTCCATTTGTTAATTCATTGAGTGTTTTAATCACTTCACCCATAGTCATGATATCGGTGGTTGGATTCAGTTCATCATGAATAACAATTTCCTCCTCTTTGTTCATGCACTCGCTGAATTTATTTACCCAACTGGTATGTTCTCTTTTCTTAAGTAATGCAGTTAACAATGGAAGTGATTCTTTGCAGTCACCCCAAACTGGCACATCTGCTTTGATATTTTTATCTATTTCTGCTGGATCAATATCGAGGTGAATCACTTTTGCCTGTTTTGCATATCTGTCTAATCTGCCTGTAACACGATCGTCAAATCGCATGCCGACTGCTATCAATACATCACATTCGTTGGTAAGCAAATTCGGACCATAATTCCCGTGCATACCTAGCATGCCAACATTAAGAGGATGTTCTGTAGGTAAAGCACTTAAACCCAATATCGTCCATGCTGCTGGTAATCCGCCTTTCTCAATAAATGCTTTGAATTCTTCTTCTGCTTTTCCTAAAATGATACCTTGTCCAAATAATACCAATGGTCGCTCTGCTTGATTAATCATTTCAGCTGCTGCTTCAATGTATTCTTTTCTGATGTTTGGCTTCGGACGGTAACTCCTGATGTGAGAACATTTGTTGTATCCCTTAAATTCAAATTTTTGAAGCTGGGCATTTTTGGTGATGTCAATCAAAACTGGACCAGGACGACCACTTCCAGCAATATAAAATGCCCTTGCAAGTATTGCTGGAATTTCATTTGCATCAGTTATCTGGTAATTCCATTTGGTGACAGGAGAGGTGATGTTGATTACATCAACTTCCTGGAAGGCATCTGTTCCTAATAAATGCGCGAATACCTGACCAGTAATACAAACTAATGGGGTAGAATCAATTAACGCATCAGCCAACCCTGTAACGAGATTGGTTGCACCTGGACCACTCGTTGCGAATACAGTCCCAATTTTTCCTGAAGTCCTTGCATAGCCTTGTCCCGCATGAATTCCACCTTGTTCATGTCTAACCAGAATATGTTCCAATTGATCTCTGTAATCGTATAAGGCATCATATATGGGCATGATGGCTCCACCAGGGTATCCAAATATAGTTTCGACTCCTTCAGCAATCAAGGCTTTCATCACAGCTTCACTTCCAGTGATTTCGATTGGTGCTTCAACTTTTTCCATTTTTGAAATAACTTTTTCAGTTTGCATGGTCAATTATTTATCAGTGATACAACCTTCCGCAGCTGTTGTAACTTGTTTTGCGTATTTGTAGAGAATACCTTTTGTAACCGATAGGGCAGGCTGTTTCCAAGCCTCTTTTCTTGCTGCAAGGGTAGCATCATCTACCAGAACATTGATTTTGTTGTTTACAGCATCTAGCTCAATGGGATCGCCATCTTCAATTATTGCGATATTACCACCATCAAATGCCTCTGGTGTGATATGTCCTACAACAAACCCATGTGTACCGCCACTAAATCTTCCATCTGTTATCAATGCAACATCTTTTCCTAATCCAGCTCCAATAATGGCTGAAGTTGGCTTTAGCATTTCTGGCATTCCCGGCGCTCCTTTAGGACCGACATATCGTATCACTACCACATCTCCCTTTTTAACTCTTCCACTGCTGATGCCATTGATCAGATCTCTCTCTCCATTGAATACACGTGCCGGACCAGAAAATTTCTCTCCTTCCTTACCGCTGATTTTCGCAACACTGCCACCTTCTGCTATATTACCGTATAGAATTTGAAGATGTCCAGTTGCTTTTATTGGGTGTTCTATAGGTTTAATGATACTTTGTTTTTCAAATTCTATATCAGCGACTGTTGAAAGATTTTCTGCGACTGTTTTTCCAGTTACTGTGAGGCAATCTCCATGAATGAAACCTTTGTTCATCAAATATTTCATCACCAATGGAACGCCACCTATATTGTGAAGATCTTCCATTAAGTATTTTCCGGAAGGTTTGAAGTCTGCTATTACTGGAACTTTATCACTGATTGTTTGCACATCATCTTGAGTTAATTTTAATCCAATGCTGTGAGCCATTGCAATCATATGAAGTACAGCATTGGTTGATCCTCCCAATGCCATGATAATGGTCAATGCGTTATCAAATGCTTTCCTTGTCATGATATCAGATGGTTTGATATCTTTTTCAAGTAAAATTTTTATTGCTTTTCCTGCCTCAACACATTCTTTTTTCTTGTCTTCACTCAATGCTGGATTCGATGAAGAATAGGGGAGACTCATTCCCAATGCTTCAATAGCTGAAGCCATGGTATTTGCAGTATACATTCCTCCGCAGGCACCAGCACCCGGACAAGAATGTTTTACTATGCCTTGAAAATCTGCTTCATCTAATGCACCTGCAATTTTTTGTCCAAGTGCTTCAAATGCAGAAACAATATTTAAATCTTCACCTTTATAATGTCCCGGAGCAATCGTACCTCCATAAACCATGATGGATGGTCTGTCAAGACGAGCCATCGCCATGATTGAACCTGGCATGTTTTTATCACATCCTGGAACTGTTATCAATCCATCATAGTATTGTGCACCACAAACCGTTTCAATTGAATCTGCGATTACATCCCTGCTCACCAATGAGTAACGCATGCCATCCGTTCCATTAGACATACCATCACTTACACCAATGGTGTTAAATATTAATCCTACTAAATTAGTTTCCCAAACACTTTTTTTGACAACTGCTGCCAAATCATTTAAGTGCATGTTGCATGTATTACCATCCCATCCCATACTGGCTATGCCCACTTGTGCTTTTTTTAAATCCTCATCAGTTAAGCCAATACCATAAAACATGGCTTGAGCTGCAGGTTGTGTTGGATCTTGGGTAATTGTTTTACTATATTTATTCAGTTCCATTTTTTAAATTATTGTTGATTTTCTTATTTGAATATTTTCTTTGTGAATGGAAACAGTTGCTTTATTCATGATATGATCGCAAATGAGTTCTCCAATCGTTGAAGTAAAGTAAAAATTGACAGGATCAAGATCTTTGGTCACAAACCCATTTTCAATTGTCCAGTTAATTGCATCTCTAACTTGATTTGCTTCATCTGTTAATCCAAAATGAGATAGTAACATTGCTGCTGAAAGTATTGCTCCAATAGGGTTGGCAAGATCTTTACCTTTTGCATCATTGTATGAGCCATGAATAGGTTCAAAAAGTGGAGGGCCTTCACCAAAAGATGCAGATGGAAGCAATCCGAGTGATCCAGCAAGAGCGCTGGATTCATCACTTAGAATATCGCCAAATAAATTCTCTGTAAGAATAACATCAAATTGCTTTGGATTTGTAATCAATTGAATCGCTGCATTGTCGATATACATGTATTCTAATTGAACATCTGGATAAGACAATCCAATTTCACCAACTGTTTTTCTCCAGAGCCTTGATGTTTCCATCACATTGGCTTTATCAACCAAGGTGAGTTTACGTTTTCTTTGTAAAGCATACTTAAATGCAATATGAGTAACACGAGTGATTTCATCTGTATTGTAGATGCAAACATCTGATGCTTCTTTTTTATCAATGCTCAATTCCTTTTTACCAAAATATATTCCACCCGTTAATTCCCTGAGCAGCATAATGTCTACATTCTCCAGATTTTTTGATTTCAATGGAGATAAATAATGTAGAGAGGGGTATGCTTTAACTGGACGAACATTGGCGAATAGTCCGAGTGATTTTCTCAACTTAAATAAGCCCTGTTCTGGTCTGATTGCAGCATTGGGATCCTGGTCATATTGCGGTTCACCCACTGCTCCAAATAATATTGCATCACTCTTCAAGCAATTGTTGAGTACATCTTTTGTAAGTGGCTCACCATATTTTTCAATTGCTGCAGCTCCAATATCACCAAATTCAAAATTGAATACATGACCATATTTTTTGGCAATGGTATCTAAAACACGGATTGTTTGATGAATCACTTCTGATCCAATACCATCACCTGGTAAAACTGCTATGTTGAGATTGACAATCATTAAGCGGACTTTTTATTGAGATAGGTATTGGCCAATTGACTTAAGTTATCATCTTCCACTGCTTTTAAAGAATCAGCCAGATTTAAAAATTGGTCGTATAGTACATCAATATCATTTCTGTCGAATGTAAATCCGAGATTCTTAAATCGATAGGCCAGCGCAGATCTTCCACTTCTTGCAGTCAGTACAATTTTTGAAGTTTCAGCACCAACTTCTTCTGGTCTTATGATTTCATAAGTTTGGGCGTCTTTCAAAAATCCATCTTGGTGGATGCCAGATGAATGAGAAAAGGCATTAGCGCCAACAATTGCTTTATTGGGTTGGACAGGCATGCGCATAGTATCAGACACAAGCTGACTGACAGGGTTCAGTTTAGTGGCATCTATGCCTGTAGTTAAAGCCAGATGGCTATGCTGTTTTAAAACCATAACTACTTCCTCTAAAGATGTATTACCAGCTCTTTCACCTAAGCCATTTATCGTACATTCTATTTGTCTTGCACCATTGATTGCACCATAAATTGAATTTGCTGTTGCTAAACCAAGATCATTGTGACAGTGACAGGATATAACAGCCTTATCAATATTTGGTACGTGGTTCATTAAGAAGGCAATCTTATCACCATATTGTGTTGGTAGACAGTAGCCAGTTGTATCAGGTATATTGACTGTAGTTGCACCTGCAGCTATGACTGCTTCTACAACACGGGCTAAATAATCATTGTCTGTTCTTCCTGCATCTTCTGCATAAAACTCAACATCATCCGTATAATTTCTCGCCCACTTTACAGCCTGTACAGCCCTTTTTAAAATATCTTCTCTGTTGCTGTTGAATTTACTTTTGATATGAGAATCTGATGTGCCAATTCCTGTATGAATTCTTCCTCTTTTTGCATGTTTTAGTGCTGCGCCAGCAACTTCAATATCTTTTTCTACAGCACGACTCAATCCGCAGACAGTCGCGGTTTTAATAATTTTTGAAATGGCTTCAACTGATTCAAAGTCGCCTGGACTAGAAATAGGAAAGCCAGCTTCAATAATGTCTACCCCCAAATCTTCCAATGCCAATGCCAATTCAATTTTTTCTTTGGTATTCAATTTGCATCCGGGCACTTGTTCGCCATCTCTTAGGGTAGTATCAAAAATGAAAATTCGGTTCTCAGCCATAGACAACTTTTTAAAGGATTGAAACTTAAATCCTACAACCCTTAGGCTAATTTAAACCAATGTTTTTTTCGGATTTACCCAAAATGGGTCGTAATTTACGCTTTGTAACCGCTTAATATTTACATGAAATTCAGTGCTGTAGCGGTTTTTAAAGAAAGATAATTACGATGCCCAACAGATCTGCTGATGAATTGTTTCAACTGGTAAAAACTCTTGAAAAAGGGGAAAAACGCAATTTCAAGCTATATGTAAGCCGTAATGCAGGTGCAGAAGATCTCAAAATTACCTTGCTTTTTGATGCATTGGATAAAATGGATGTGTATGATGAAGATGCCTTGCTGAAGAAAAATCCGGCTATCCAAAAACAGCAGCTATCCAACTTAAAAGCTCATCTGTATAAGCAAATTTTAGTCAGCCTTAGCCTCATCAAATCTGAACAGGCAGTCGACATACAATTACACGAACAGCTTGAACATGCCAGAATTCTTTACAACAAAGGCCTATATCACCAAAGTCTGAAACTGTTGCAAAGGACAAAGGACCTTGCCAAGATTTACAACCAAATCACTTTCTGGGTGCAGGCTCTTTTCTTTGAAAAGAAAATTGAAACGCTTCATATTACCAGAAGTTTTGAACACCGAGCAGAAGAACTCGCAAATGAAGTCAATGAACTTAATGAGCGATTGACCATGGTAGGCAAGCTCAGTAACCTCGCTCTGCAATTGTATGGTTGGTATATAAAAAACGGGCATGTAAGGGATGAGGAAGAAATTAAGGCGTTAAAGCAATTTTACAATGCCAATATGCCTTCAGAAGCCCAGGATTATTCAGGGTTTTACGAACGACTGTATTACTATCAAAGTCAAGCCTGGTATGGGTTTATATTACAGGACTTCCTTACTTATTATCGAAACTGTCAACGTTGGGTGGATTTGTTTGACAAAGAACCTCAAATGATCAAAGTTGAACCTCAACATTTCATCAAAGGGATGCACAATCTTTTGAATGCTCATTTCATGTTAAGGAACGATAAGAAGTTTGTGAAAGACATTGAACGCTTTGAGGCATTTTATACTTCTAAAGAGGGGATGACCAATATCAATAATCAGGTACAGTCGTTTGTGTATCTATATTTGGCCAAGTTGAATCATCATTTTTTGGAAGGAAGTTTTTCCGAAGGTTTGAAACTCATTCCTGAAATTGAAGAAAAACTTTCCAGTTTTGAAATGCAACTAGATAAACACCGGACTTTAATTTTTTATTACAAATTTGCTTGTCTTTTCTTTGGTTGTGGAGATTTTGACAATGCAGTCCATTACCTCAACAAAATCATCCATTGGAAAGCAGATTTACGTTCTGATTTACAATGTTACGCGAGGTTACTCCACCTGATTTCCCATTATGAACTTGGAAATGACGCCATTCTGGAAAGTCAGGTAAGATCTGTTTACCGTTTCATGTCTAAGCTGAAGAACCTTACGACTGTCGAAAATGAAATTTTTACATTCATCAAAAGCTCTTTCAGCTATTCAAAAAAGGAAATAAGAGTTGGCTTTGAGGCACTTTTTGAGAAGTTAAAAAAGCTGGAAGGTAATCCAACTGAGAGCCGGTCTTTTATGTACCTGGACATCCTTTCGTGGTTGGAAAGTAAAATAAAAGGGGTTCCGGTTCAGGAAATAATCGCCGCTCATTTTCGCAACAGAATGCCTGAAGAAACGGAAGGCTGAAGTACTGGCATTTCTAAGAAGAAATTTATTGTAAATTCAGCCATTTTGACTACCTTTGCCATCCTTAAATTTGGCATGCCCGTATTTTTCCAAATCTGTTACAATATAAGTTATTGATTTTCAATAGCATGTATCCGGCGGTTGAGTCGGACAGACAGGTATTTGCGGCGCTAGAAAATTGTAAAAACAGATAACTTATTATGGCTATCAAAAAAGACAATCGCCCGAAATCTTCATTTTCAAAGATTACCATCAGCCTTGCCTCTCCAGATTCTATCCTTGATAGATCCTATGGTGAAGTGCTGAAACCAGAGACCATTAACTACAGAACCTACAAGCCAGAGCGCGATGGTTTGTTCTGTGAAAAGATTTTTGGTCCAGTTAAAGATTATGAATGTGCTTGCGGAAAGTATAAAAGAATTCGTTACAAAGGCATTGTCTGCGACAGATGCGGTGTAGAAGTAACGGAAAAGAAAGTAAGAAGAGAAAGAATGGGCCACATCAAGTTGGTGGTTCCAGTGGTGCATATCTGGTATTTCAAGAGTTTGCCAAATAAAATTGGATACTTGTTGGGAATCAGTTCGAAGAAGTTGGAAAGCATTATCTACTACGAGCGTTTCGTGGTGATACAGCCAGGTATTGTTGAAGAAAAAGGTAAGAAGCAAGGCGACTTGCTCACTGAAGAAGAATATTTAGACTTGTTGGATACCCTTCCTAAGGAGAATCAATACCTTCCTGATGAGGACCCGAATAAGTTTATTGCTAAAATGGGTGCTGAAGCAGTACATGATTTGTTGCTCAGAATCGAATTAGATTCATTGAGTTATACATTGAGAAATGCTGCTGCAACAGAAACATCACAACAAAGAAAGGCAGATGCCTTGAAGCGTTTGAGTGTAGTGGAATCTTTCCGTGATGCCAACAGCAGAATCAATAACCGTCCTGAGTGGATGGTTATGCAATATATTCCTGTTATTCCACCAGAATTGAGACCATTGGTTCCATTGGATGGTGGCCGATTTGCTTCTTCTGATTTGAACGATTTATACCGCAGGGTGATCATCAGAAACAACCGTTTGAAGCGTTTGTTAGAGATCAAGGCTCCTGAAGTTATCTTGAGAAACGAGAAGAGGATGTTGCAGGAAGCAATTGATTCTTTGTTCGACAACAGCCGTAAATCAAATGCTGTAAAAGCAGAAGGTGGAAGAGCGTTGAAGTCACTTAGTGATGTGTTGAAAGGAAAGCAGGGACGTTTCCGTCAGAATTTGTTGGGTAAGCGTGTTGACTATTCAGGTCGTTCTGTAATTGTGGTAGGTCCGGAATTGAAATTACATGAGTGCGGACTTCCAAAAGACATGGCTGCGGAGTTGTTCAAGCCATTTATCATTAGAAAATTAATTGAAAGAGGTATTGTAAAGACTGTAAAGTCTGCCCGTAAATTGGTTGATCGTAAAGAGGCAATTGTATGGGACATCCTTGAAAATATTTTGAAAGGTCATCCAGTCATGCTCAACCGTGCCCCAACATTGCACAGGTTGTCCATTCAGGCTTTCCAGCCTAAATTGGTGGAAGGAAAGGCAATCCAGCTTCACCCATTGGTATGTTCTGCGTTTAACGCTGACTTCGATGGTGATCAGATGGCTGTTCACGTTCCATTGAGTCATGCTGCAATTCTAGAGGCGCAATTGTTGATGATTGCATCTCATAACATCTTGAATCCGCAGAATGGTACACCAATCACATTACCTTCACAGGACATGGTTCTTGGTCTATATTATATAACCAAGGGGAAAAGAAATATTGAGAATGATGTAGTGAAGGGTGAAGGAATGAAATTCTACAGCGCTGAAGAAGTAATCATTGCTTATAATGAAGGCAAGGTTGATCTTCATGCTTATATTAAAGTAAAGGTGAAAGTGCGTTCTGATGAGGGAGTGCTTGAAACCAAATTACTTGAAACAACTGTTGGTCGTGTGTTATTCAATCAAGCAGTTCCTGCTCAGGTTGGATTTGTGAATGCGCTTCTTACTAAAAAGAGCTTGAGAGAGATCATTGGTCAGATTATTAAAATCACTAATGTTCCTACCACAGCTAAATTCCTTGATGCCATTAAAGAACTTGGTTTCCGTATGGCATTCAGAGGTGGTTTATCTTTCAACATTCAAGATCTTGAGCTTCCGGTATTGAAAGGAGAGATGATTGACAGTGCATCTGGAGAGGTTCAGGAGGTATGGGATAACTACAACATGGGTCTCATCACCAACAACGAGCGTTACAACCAGATTATTGATATCTGGTCTAGGGTAGATACCAAAATCACTGAGACATTGATTAGAGCGATGGCATCTGATAAGCAAGGGTTCAACTCTGTTTATATGATGCTTGATTCTGGAGCAAGGGGTTCTAAACAACAGGTTAAGCAGTTGGCTGGTCTTCGTGGATTGATGGCTAAACCAAGAAAGAGTGGTTCTACTGGTTCTGAAATCATTGAAAACCCAATCCTTTCAAACTTCAAAGATGGTTTGAGCGTATTGGAATACTTCATTTCAACACACGGTGCTCGTAAAGGTCTTGCGGATACAGCTTTGAAAACTGCAGATGCGGGTTACTTGACAAGACGTTTGGTAGACGTAGCACAAGACGTAATCATTGCTGAAGAAGATTGTGGAACATTGAGAGGTATAGCAACAAGTGCTTTGAAAGACAATGAAGATATTGTAGAACCATTGTACGATAGAATTCTTGGTAGAACTTCGTTGCACAATGTTTACGATCCTTTGTCGGATCAATTGATTGTAAGTGCAGGTCAGCATATTGATGAAGACATTGCTAAAAAAATTGAAGATTCTGGAATCGAAACTATTGAAATCCGTTCTGTTCTTACTTGCGAAAGTAAGCGTGGATGTTGTGTGAAGTGCTATGGTTTGAACCTTGCAACAGGTAACATTGCACAGCGTGGCGATGCAGTAGGTATTATTGCAGCACAATCTATTGGTGAACCAGGTACTCAGCTTACACTTCGTACTTTCCACGTGGGTGGTGTTGCCGGATCTGCTTCAGTAGAATCTCAATTGGTTGCTAAGTTTGAAGGTGTAGTACAATTTGACGGACTAAGAACGGTTAAAGCGAAGAATAACGAAGGTAAAGACATACAAATCGTAATTGGACGTACTGCAGAGATGCGTATCATGGATCTAAAGAATGATCGCGTCTTAATTACCAATAACGTTCCTTATGGTTCAACTTTATCAGTAGCTGAAGGAGCCAAGGTTGCAAAGGGAGACGCTATTTGCACATGGGATCCATTCAACAACGTAATCGTTGCTGAAATTGCGGGCCAGATTGGATTTGAAAATGTAATCGATGGCGTAACCTATCGTGAAGAAGCAGATGAGCAAACTGGTCACAGAGAGAAGGTGGTAATTGAATCGAAAGACAAGACCAGAATCCCATCTCTTAAAATTAAGGGCAAGGATGAAAAAACATATAACCTACCTGTAGGTTCTCATATTGTTATCGAAGAAGGAGATCAAGTAACTGCTGGTCAGGTACTTGTTAAAATTCCAAGAATTCTCGGCAAACTGAGAGATATTACGGGTGGTCTTCCACGTGTAACAGAATTGTTCGAAGCTAGAAATCCAGGTAACCCAGCTGTGGTATCTGAGATTGATGGTGTAGTGAGTTTTGGTGCAATCAAGCGTGGTAACAGAGAAGTTACTGTAGAAGCTAAAGATGGTGTAGTGAAGAAGTATTTGGTAAGCTTAACGCGTCAAATTCTTGTTCAGGATGGTGACTTTGTTAAAGCGGGTACTCCAATGTCTGATGGTCAGGTAGCACCTGGTGATATCTTGTCTATCAAGGGTCCTTTTGCAGTACAGGAATACGTTGTAAATGAGATTCAGGAAGTTTACCGTCTGCAAGGTGTAAAGATCAACGATAAGCATATTGAGGTGATTGTTCGTCAGATGATGAGAAAGGTTGAAATTGTTGATCCAGGAGATACAAGATTCTTAGAAGGTGATTTGGAAGATCGTTACGACTTTAATATTGAGAATGACTGGATTTACGACAAAAAAGTTGTTGTAGATGCAGGTGATTCAGAAGTATTGAAAGCGGGACAAATAGCGAGCCTTCGTGAGATCAGAGAAGAGAATTCAATCTTGCGCAGAAATGATAGAAAAGTAGCAGAGTTCAGAGATGCTCACGCAGCAACTTCTTCTCCTGTACTTTTGGGTATCACAAAAGCATCTTTGGGAACACAGAGCTGGATTTCAGCTGCATCGTTCCAGGAGACAACTAAAGTGCTTTCTTCTGCAGCTATTCAAGGGAAGACTGATGACATGCTTGGATTAAAAGAGAATGTCATTACCGGTCACCACATCCCAGCGGGTACTGGCTTGAGAGACTATGAAAAGTTGATTGTAGGAAGCAAAGAGGAGTACGAATTATTACAAACCACTCGCGAAGTGATGAGCTTCGATGAGGAAGAATAATCCTAAGGGAGCAGTAATGCTCCCTTTTTTTCTTTATAACCAACCCCTTAAACAATGAATCAAAAAATAATCAATATTGTCCTTGCTCTTGGTGTAGCAGTTGCACTGTTTCTTCAATTTAAAGGTGCACCAAAACAAGCAAGTGCGGTACCAGCAAATACTACTGCATTATCTGTTAAGTTAGGCTATGTAGATTTGGATAGTGTTCAGGAAAAATATCTTTTGTACAAAGAGCAAATGGACATCTTTGAGAAAAAGAAAGAAGCGGCTGATCGCGACCTGAATAATGCGTTTCAAAAAATTGATAACGAAAGAATTGCATTTGCAAAAAGAGGCGAGTCAATCACTCAAGCGGAATACGAAAATTTTCAACGTTCTTACCAGGCGAAAATGCAGAATCTGGAAGAGCAAAAAAGAGTACTTGAGAACAATATTGCTACAGAAGGGATGAAGACAATGGAAAATCTCAAAAAGAACATTGACGATTATCTTGTTCTTTATAACAAAGAGAAGGCGTATAGTTACATATTTTCCTACTCATCAGGACTCAATGTTTTGTTCTATAAGGACAGTGCCACAAACATCACTGATGAAATTGTAGCTGGTTTAAATGCAGAATACAATAAAACAAAAAAAGGTAAATAACGAGCGAATTTCATATCTTAATCCCGGTATTTTATACCGGGATTTTTTTTAACCAAAATTCAACTTATGTCGGAACAAAATGGTTTCAAACCCAGTCTTAGTCTTCTTGATGCAACCATGCTTGTTGCAGGGTCTATGATTGGTTCAGGTATCTTTATTGTAGGTGCAGATATAACAAGACATGTCGGAAGTGCCGGCTGGTTGATTGCTGTTTGGTTGATCACAGGGTTTATGACCATCAGTGCTGCACTGAGCTATGGTGAATTGAGTGGAATGTATCCAAAGGCAGGTGGTCAGTATGTATATTTGAAAGAAGCTTACAATCCACTTGTTGGATTTTTATATGGATGGAGTTTTTTCTCTGTAATTCAAACGGGTACTATAGCTGCAGTAGGTGTTGCCTTTGCAAAATTTGCTGGTTACTTTTTCCCAGCACTGAACATGCAGGATCAAAATATACTTACGCATATCGGTTCCATTAAAATCTATCCTGCTCAAATCGTTGCTATTGCTATTGTAGTTTTATTGACCTATGTCAATACCAGGGGTGTCAAAGAAGGAAAAATAATTCAAACTACGTTTACAGTTTCTAAATTGTTATCCTTATTTGGATTAATCCTTTGTGGGTTTCTCTTTGTTGATACCAGCTATTGGTCAGCCAATTGGGAAACTGGAATGCTCTCTCAAAAAGCATTTGTAAATGAAGATGGTAGCATAACCTGGGAATCAATTGGAGGCATTACTTTACTTGGTGCTATAGCAGCCTCAATGGTGGGGTCAATCTTCAGTAGTGATGCATGGAACAACGTTACTTTTATTGCTGGTGAAATCAAAAACCCTAAGAGAAATATTGGACTAAGTCTCTTCCTGGGTACATTATTGGTAACTGTGATTTATGTTTCTGCTAACCTGATGTATTTAAATGTTTTGCCACTCAACCAGATTGCAAAACCTGAAGAAGATAGGTTAGCTGTAGCAGCAGCAAGTGTGATCTTTGGTGCAGCAGGAAGATCTATTATTGCTGTATTGATCATGGTGTCTACTTTCGGATGCATCAATGGCTTGGTAATGGCTGGTGCAAGGGTTTATTATACAATGGCACAAGATGGTTTATTTTTCAAAAAGGCTGCAAAATTAAATACCAATGCAGTCCCTCAATGGGCACTTTGGAGTCAAGCCTTGGTGGCCTCTTTGCTTTGCTTGAGCGGTCGCTATGGAGAGTTGCTGGATATGGTTTCTTTTGTTGTGGTCATTTTTTATGTGCTGACCATTATTGGGATCTTTATCCTTAGAAAAAAACGTCCAGATCTTGAAAGACCATATAAAGCATTTGGTTATCCCTTCTTGCCGTTGATCTATATCTTTATGGGATTGAGTTTTTGTGTTTTATTGATCATGTTTAAACCTGAATATACATGGCCTGGATTGATCATCACATTACTGGGTGTTCCATTGTATTTCATAGCAGTAAGAAACAAAACAAATTGATTGATGAATAGAGTGGCAGTAATTGTTGCTGGTGGATCTGGAACTCGAATGGGTAATGATCTCCCAAAGCAATTTCTAAAATTAAATGGTAAAGAAATTTTGCTTCATTCTGTTGATGCCTTTATCCATGCCTATGCTGATATCACAATTATTCTGGTTCTTCCGAAAGATTATATTGCGTTCACAAAAGCATTGATTGCTGAGCAAAATTATCCAACTACAATTGATGTTGTTGAAGGGGGTGCTACACGTTTTGATTCAGTAAAAAATGGTTTAACGCATGTAGGGCATGCTGAAATTGTCTTTGTCCATGATGCCGTAAGGTGTATGGTTACGCCAAACTTAATCAAGGAATGCAGCAAATTTGCTGAAATCAAAGGTTCTGCTGTTCCAGTAATTCCAGTAAGAGATAGTATGAGGCGTGTTGACCCCCAAACAAATACTTCATCAATAATAAGTAGAGAAAATCTTGTAGTAGTACAAACACCACAAACCTTTAGAAAAAATCTACTTGTATCTGCCTTTAATGTTTCTTATACGCCAGCATTCACTGATGAAGCCTCTGTAGTTGAAGCTGCTGGCCATGAGATACATTTGATACCTGGCGAAGAGACGAATATCAAGATTACCTTTCCGGAAGATCTTCAGTATGCGGAATGGAGAATAGGGAATAGGGAATAGGGAGAAGGGAACAGGGTATAGGGAACAGGGTATAGGGAACAGGGTATAGGGAACAGGGTGGGTGTTAGTTTTCTTGAATTTTTTTCTTTCCAATTTTCTCAAGAATTTGATGTGCTACTTCCATCGCCATCAATCCATCATGTTCTGAAACAACAGTCGGTTTATTCAACACAATAGCATCTCTAAAAGCAGTTAGTTCTGCCTTTATTGCATTTTGCTCAAGAATTTCGGGGTTTTCAACGGCAATGGTTTTAGTCCCTCCGGGTGTTTCAATATCAAAGCAAAAAAGGTCTTCATCTCCTTCTGATTTGAGTTTGATGATTTCAGTCTTTTTTTCAAGGAAATCAATTCCGATATAAGCGTCTTTCTGAAAGAGTCTAATCTTTCTCATTTTCTTCATAGAAATCCTTGAAGAAGTGAGGTTGGCTACACATCCATTGTGGAATTCAATTCTCACGTTGGCAATATCAGGTGTATCTGTCATCACGGCTACACCGCTGGCAGATATATTTTTTATTTCGCTTTTTACGAGATGTAAAATAATGTCAATGTCGTGAATCATGAGGTCTAGGATTACGCTGACTTCTGTGCCCCGGGGATTGAATTGTGCAAGTCTGTGCACTTCTATAAACATAGGGTTGATAGATTTCCCTTTCAAAGCCTGGAAGGCTGGATTGAAACGTTCAACATGTCCTACCTGAAACTTGACTTTAGCTTCACCTGCAAGTTTCACCAATTGCTTTGCTTCATCCATGTTATTGGCAAGTGGTTTTTCAACAAAAACATGCTTGCTCATTCTTAATGCTGCTTCACATACTGGGAAATGAAATTGTGTAGGGGTAATTACATCTATTGCATCAACATCATTGATGAGGCTATCCATGTCATCATACCTCTTTAAGCCAAATTTTTCAATGGCCTCTTTGGCATGCTCATCATTTGGGTCATAGAATCCAACTATGCTTATTCCTTCAATGTTTTGCCAATTGCTTACATGAAATTTTCCGAGATGGCCAACGCCAAAGATGCCTATTTTTAACATATGACTGTAAAGGTAGATATTTTGTCATTCAGACAATATGCGTCATTTTTGTATTTCTAGTTCAAATTATGAAAAAAATAGTGATTGCCATCGATGGATGGTCCTCTTGTGGCAAAAGTACAATGGCAAGACAGCTTGCCAGAAAGCTCAATTATATATTTATTGATTCAGGGGCAATGTATCGTGCCATCACACTCTATTTTTTGCGCAATGAAGTTGATACAGACGATGAAGCTCAAATTGAAAATGCTCTTTTGAATATAAACCTTTCTTTTCAACTCAATCCTGTAAATGGAAACAATGAAATATGGTTAAATGGGGAGAATGTTGATGCACTGATCAGAGAAATTAAAGTTGCTGAAAAAGTGAGTGAGGTTGCAGCGCTCAGACAAGTGCGGGAATTTGCTGTTGCACAACAAAGGTCAATTGGACAAGCTAAGGGAATTGTAATGGATGGTCGTGATATTGGATCTGTAGTATTTCCAGATGCGGAATTAAAAATATTTATGACTGCCGACCCGGAAATAAGGGTTCAAAGAAGATTGAAGGAACTGCAAGTCAAAAATCCGGATATTACAATTGATGAGGTAAGAGCTAATCTTGCTTCAAGAGATCATATAGATTCAACCAGGGCAATTTCTCCTTTGAGAAAACCTGAAGATGCTTTGGTGCTGGACAATAGTTTTCTCAGTCCAGAACAACAATTGGAACTGGCTTTACAATGGTCTAATGAGAAAATCATGAATTGATTATAGCCATTCTGCTCCTACGTCAGATAGCAGCTTCGCATCTTCAAAGAAACTACTGAGTTTCTCAATGGTAGATTCTACAATAGCATCTGGACAAGAAGCGCCGCTGGTGATCAGTATACGTACTGGCCTGTTTTTAGGCAAATAGCCTTCTTTTGTATATTCCTCGTGTGTTCTCCAATTAAATGCTTTTATCTCATTGCTTGATAATAGATCAGCCTCTGATTCAATGAAATAGGTGGGAAGCTTTTCTTCACACAATTCAACCAAATGTGAGCTATTGCTGCTTTTTCTTCCGCCAATCACTATTGCCAAATCAGCTTCAGTATCAAGTAAGTGTTTTACAGCAGTTTGGTTATCATTGGTGGCATAACATAGCGTGTCTCTTGTATCTGCAAAATGTTCTCCTGCATTTGATTCAACTAGTCCAAATTTTTGCATCACTATCTTCTTCAAATAATCAGCAATGGCCTGTGTATCTGATGCCAGCATGGTGGTTTGATTAACTACACCAAAGCGTACGAGGTCCTTTTCCAAGCTAAAACCATCGCTGTACCTGTTGGCAAATTGTATTGGAAAATCTTGTGAATTACGAATTCCCAAAATAAACTCGCCCAGTACAATAGCCTCCGCCATATCATAAATGACTAAAGTTGGGGCATGGGCATCGCTATGTGAAAACGTAGCCCTTGTTTCTTCATGGGTAGGTTTGCCATGTACAACAATGCTATATCCTTTTTGAGCAATTTGCTCTGCTCTGTTCCAAACCTTTTCAACAAAGGGACAAGTTGTATTGTATTTCTCTATTTGGATACCTATGGAACGCAATTTGTTTTCAATCTCTATAGTAGTTCCAAAGGCTGGGATAATAACTATGTCCTCAGCATTTAATTCTTCAAAAGGAATCAACATATTTCCTTTGGTGTCCATTAAAAATTGAAGTCCTCTATTAATGAGGTCTTCATTCACAAATGGATTGTGAATCATTTCACTCAAAAGATATATACGTTTGCCAGGATTATTCTCTACAGTTTCAAAGGCTATTTCTATAGCATTCTCAACACCATAACAAAAACCAAAATGTCTTGCTAAAAAAATGTTTAGACTTCCTAAATCCAATTGGGTAGGGGTGAAATCTTTTTTTAATTTATCAGCTGCTTTTCTCTTTTGCTTGATTGCTGAAATCAAGGGACTTCTGTATCTGACGGGTATTGTAAACTGCTTCATGTTATATCTACAAAGTTAAGCAAAGATTAAACAATCCTTTTAGAGTTTCGTTCGAATGGGTCGTGTCTATTTCTTAACTTTCCAGCATGAAAACTGAATTTGAACCTGTTGATTGGGCCTTGGACACAAATATTTACGAAGTCAATCTCAGGCAATATACTAGTGAAGGAACAATCAATGCTTTCAGGCAACATATCCCCAGGTTAAAAGACATGGGTGTGGAAGTTTTGTGGTTCATGCCCCTTACTCCAATAAGTCATAAAAATCGTAAGGGAAGGCTTGGTAGTTATTATGCCTGTTCAAGCTATACAAAGCTGAATCCAGAATATGGTACTGATGAAGATTTTTTAGAACTAGTTAAAGAATCACATGCGCTTGGCTTAAAAGTGATTATTGATTGGGTGGCTAATCATACAGGATGTGATCATGAATGGACAATACAAAATCCTGATTTTTATAAGAAAAATGCAGAGGGTAATTTTTATGATCAGCATGGTTGGGATGATGTGATTGATCTGGATTATACCAACCCCAAGCTTAGACATGAGATGATTGAATCCATGAGACATTGGATTGCAAAATTTAATATCGATGGATTTAGGTGTGATATGGCCATGCTTACTCCAGTCGATTTTTGGCTTGAGGCAAGAAAAGCTTTACAACAAACAAAAAATTTATTTTGGTTAGCAGAGTTGGATCCTTTGGATAATCCAGATTATATGAACGTATTTGATTCAGCATATACGTGGCGTTGGATGAATGCTGCAAAGCAAACTAAAGATGAAGGTGCTCAACAAATTCATCACCTCAAATATGTTTTATCGCAATACCTTAATGAGTTACCTCACACAGCTTGTCCAGCTTGGTTTACAAGTAATCACGATGAAAACAGTTGGAATGGGACCGAATACGAAAAGTATGGTGAAATGGCTATCCCTCTTGCTGTATTTTCTGCTACATGGAAGGGGGTACCTTTGATTTACAGTGGACAAGAATTGCCTAATCAGAAGCGACTGCAATTTTTTGATAAAGACATTATCGAATGGAATGGGGGTCCCTCATTGCATGATTTTTATAAACAGATTTTGAATTTGAGAAAAGCAGTTCCAGCATTCAAGTCAACTCCAGCGCCCGAAAACTGTAAATTCCTTGGTAACAGCGTTGATCACCATGTTTTGAGTTTTATGAGAAAAGACAATGAATCAGTGGTTATCATTGCTATTAATTTATCTCCCTATCATTTGGAAAATGTTGAATTGTCAACAAATAATCAGACGGGAAGTTTTATAGAATATTTCAGTGCTGCAAAAAAAGAAGTTGCAGGTCATCTCTATACCGATCTCTCGGCTTGGGCATATCAGATTTGGGTAAAAGAATAAAGGCAGAACCAGGTTCTGCCTTTTCTGTATTCAAGAGGAACTGTTATTCAGCAGATTCAATGGTATATTGATAAATGCCTTCATAGCCAGGATACAAGCCTTCTAATAAAATTCTCTTAGAAGCTTTACCAATGGCAGTATTGAATTCTTCAATCGATTTTACCTCAGTGCCATTTACTTTGAGAATGACAAAACCATCACGCATTCTTGTTTGTTCGTCAATCAAACCACTATTGATTTTTGTTACAATTACACCACCTTTTACACCATATTCCTTTGCCTTTTTTGCATCCAATGATTGAAGAGTAGCGCCAAGTTTATCAGAAATTGTATTTTTCACAATTTCATAGCTGCCAGACCTGTTCTTAAGGGTAATGTTTGTAGAAGATTCCTTTCCACCTCTATTGAAATGGACAGTGATTTTATCTCCAGGCTTATAACCGGCGATTTGTTCAACCATTTCACTGCCGTTTGCAACCTTGACACCATTTATTTTGGTGATATAATCTCCAGTTTGTATGCCTGAAGAAGACATGGCACCATCTTTTGCTACGTCCATTACCAGGACACCCTGGCCCTCCTTATAATTCAACTTTGTCTTTTCTGCTTCAGGAGCATTTTCGGGTAAATAGCTGATACCAAGGTATGCTCTTTGGACTGTACCATATTGCAAAAGATCATTGATGATTTTCTTGACTATATTAACAGGTATTGCATAGGAGTATCCTGCGTATGCCCCTGTTGGAGAAGCTATCGCAGATACAATACCTACCAGTTCGCCATTGATATTGATTAAAGCACCCCCTGAATTTCCCTGGTTAACAGCGGCATCAGTTTGAATGAAGGATTCAATGGGACTATTACTTTTTCTTTGGTTTAGGCCAAGTGTTCTGGCCTTAGCACTTACAATACCAGCGGTAACCGTTGTTTCAAGGTTAAGCGGATAACCTACAGCAAGAACCCATTGTCCAACTTTAATATTGTCTGAATTTCCGTACAATAAAAAATTCAATCCTTTTTCTTCAATTTTGATAAGGGCTAAATCACTGCTAGGGTCAGTTCCAATGAGCTTGGCAGTGTATTGCTTTTTATTGTTCAATGTAACTTTGATTTCATTTGCTTCCTCAATTACATGGTTGTTGGTAACGATATAACCGTCTTCACTAATGATTACACCTGAGCCACTTGCACGTTGAGGCATGTTCCTCATTTGTGGTCCACCGAAAAAGTCTTCGAAGAAATCATCTCCAAAAAAATCGCTGAACGGACTTCTTCTTGTTTTGGGTAGGTTGTTGTTAGCCTGACTGGAACCTATTGTAGTTGTAATATGAACGACAGCTGGAACCCCTGCCTGAGAGGCTGGTTGAAAGTCGACTGGTTGTACAGGAACATTGTTGTTGCTGTCATAAAAACCTGCATAGCTAGCCGGCAGTTTACCATTGTACTCTTGAATGCCATTTGGTTTTCGGATAAATGAATCATAACCAAACATTGCTGCTGTACTGGTAACTGCGCTGATCAATACTACGGTTAGTGTTTGTTTGATGTTCATGTTCTTTAATTTTTACTATTTATACCTGATTTTTATCAAAAATAATGCCCTCACCATGCAAATAAGTAAACATGACTGAATTTCAGTCTACCAATCGACCTATTTAACAAATTCTTAGGCGGATGGTTTTAGAGGCGAGTTCTGGTATGAAATTTTGACATTATTATGTCAAGTTGATCAAAAAGGCTAAGGTGTCAACCCCATCTGGAAAATCAGTCAGATCAGGTGATTGTGCCTTACCAAATGGAATAAATCCTTTCCCTACTATACACTGAATTTTTTCTCTATCCAGTTGCTGAATCACTTTTTCCTTTTGGTCGTAGTGCTGATAATGCAATTGAGAAATGGGTGAGAAGGGGCTTTCATTTTCCAATAAAACTATAGAATCATTGCTCATGTAAAACCTGTTGTTCATGATGGCAATGGTCAGTTGATAATCAAAATTATTTTTGTACTTATCGTGGTTTTTATAGTCGTCGTATTTTTTCAAGGCAGATAATAAAGGAACAAAATCATAGTCTTGCGGCACCCAAATTTGGGTTACATTTCTACAACCCAGTCCAAAATACAGTTGAATATCATCTGCTAACTGGTCAAGTTCTTCATGGGATTCTGTCCCATCTAAAAGGGCTATGGAGGTCCTGTTTTTTCTTATGATGTGGGGATACTTGCTGAAGTAGTACTCAAAATACCTAGCACTGTTATCACTACCAGTTGCGATATAAGCCTCGCAATCCTTTAGCATTTCCTGGATACTGATCCATTCTGCGGTTTCAGGATGTTGATGGATTAGATGTAGGAGGAGCTGCTTAAGTAGAACTGTGTCTTTTGAGGAAGCTTTAATTTTGACTTTGTGTCCGGATAGAAATATGCAAATAAGATCTTGCAGACCAACATAAGGAATATTCCCAGCCATTACCAAACCAATCGTTTTGGGATAGGGCTGCTGATCGGGAATTTGATATTGATTAGCAATATCTGACAGGGTTTGTTTTTGAAGCATTTTTGCTGCAATAGCTTTTCCAGAAAGATTAATGTAATCAGGTATAAACCATTTGTTCTCTGCCCATGCCCTAAACTGGGTGTCTTGATACGTATCTGTTTCTTGAGTGAGGTAGTTGCCCAAACTCACAAGAATTTCAATTCTGGTGTGTAAATTCATTTTCTAATTTTCGGATCATTGGTTTACCTTTACAATGCATCCAGATGCAAAAATAGACTCAAATTCAACCTTAAAAAACAGAAATATTATGGCAATCAAGATTACTGATGAATGTATCAACTGTGGTGCTTGTGAACCAGAATGTCCCAATAATGCCATTTACGAAGGTGGTGTTGAGTGGGCATTGTCAGATGGAACTTCAGTAAAGGGTTCATTTACCTTAATGGATGGTGGCGTGATTGAAGCAGGTGCTAAAAATTCACCTATCAGCAACGATACTTATTACATCACTCCAAATAAATGTACAGAGTGTCAGGGATTTCATGAGGAACCTCAGTGTGCTGCTGTTTGTCCAGTTGATTGTTGCGTTCCAGACGAACTTTATCAGGAAACGGTAGAGGAATTACTACAAAAGAAGGAAAAGCTTCATCTTTAATAAAATACCTCTTTGTTAAAAAGGTGAGGGCATTCTGATGACCCTCACCTTTTTTATATATTTGTATTACATTATCTGAATCAACAACCAACATGAATAAGCCCGTAATTGCCTTTGTAACTGGAGGATATTCCTCAGAAGCTGTTATTTCTTACAAAAGCGCCATCACCATTGAAAAGAATTTAGATGCTGCAAAATTCGATGTATACCGAATTGATATTACACCCGATGCCTGGTTTCATCCTACTGCCACTGGTGAGAAAATACCTGTAAAAAGAGATGATTTCACAATCGAGATCAATGGCAATAAAATAAGATTTGATGCTGTTTTCATAGGTATTCACGGAACACCTGGAGAAGATGGTAAACTACAGGGTTATTTTGATTTACTGAATCTTCCATATACTTCTTGTGACGCTACATCTTCAGCTATCACATTTAACAAGCGATATACTACTGCAGTAGCTGGAGCTTCTGGTTTTCATGTTGCTAAATCCATACACTTATTTCAATCCAATTATAGAAAGGAAGATATTGGCAGTTGGGATCTGAAGTTTCCTGTATTTGTAAAACCGAATAATGGAGGGTCTAGTATCGGAATGAGTCGCGTTAATGTAAGAGAAGAACTTGAAGCCGGGATTGAAAAAGCATTTAAGGAAGATGATCAGGTATTAATCGAAGAATTTATTGCAGGTAGGGAATTTACTATTGGTGTTTTTAAATCAAAAGGAGCAGTAATTACCCTGCCGTTTACGGAAATTATTACTGAAAATGAGTTCTTTGATTTTGAGGCAAAGTATCAAGGAAAATCAAAGGAGGTAACTCCTGCAGAGTGCAGTCAGGATACTGCTGATAAAGTCAGAAAAGCTGCAGCTGGTATCTATAGTGTTTTTAATTGCAGGGGTGTAGTGCGTATGGATTTCATTTTCAATGATGTGGATAAAATACCATACTTACTTGAAATAAATACGGTACCCGGACAAAGTGCAGCTAGCATAGTGCCGCAGCAAGTTGCTGCAATGGGTGTAAGTTTGACGGACTTCTATTCAATGCTAATTGAGGAAGCGCTTGAAGCAATAAAAAAATAACCCAATGAATGTAGAATTCATTACCAGAAGACCATTGTGGCAGAACATACTTATAGGTTTTGGTGTTTCTGTATTTTTATTAATGGTTTTTTTATTCATGTTGAATAGAATAACCAATCATGGTGAATATTTGGTAGTGCCTGAAGTAAAGGGGAAAAGCTACATTCAAGTGCAAGATGAATTGGAAAATCAAGGTTTTGAGGTTGTAATTCAAGATTCTATTTATGTCGACAGTATTGCCCCTAATGCAATCATCAAACAGTTCCCAGAGCCGGAGGCGACTGTAAAAGTAAATAGGATAATTTACTTGACTGTAAATTGTACGGTGCCTCCAACAATTACAATGCCCAATCTGATTGGAATGAGTTTTAGAAATGCAATTCTAGAATTACGGTCTCTCGGTTTAAAAATGGGAGACACTACCTTCATTCCTGATATTGCAAAAAATGCAGTCAAAGACCAGCTTTCAGCAGGTGTTCAAATAAAGCCAGGTTCACCTATTCGCATGGGATCAAAAATTGATTTGCTTATAGGTTCGGGCTTGGGTGGTGCTCCAGTTCCTGTTCCAGATTTATTCGGACTAACTTATCCTGAAGCGCAATTGGTAATGGAATTGAATGGTATTACTCCTGGTGTAATTTTATTGGATGATGATTTGGTTGATACCACGCTTGGTTTCATTTACTGGCAAAATCCAAATCCATTTGATGATCAATTAAAGGTAAATATGATCAGGCCTGGTCAATTGATGGATATAAGGATAAGTGCAATAAAACCGGAAAGAAAGACGGACTCTGTTCAAATTAAAAATCAATAGGTTCAAATTATTTTTAAAAAAGTAAGGTATGAAAACAATAGACGTTGCTGAATTGAATCAAAAACTAAAAAATGGCGAGAAGCTTCATCTTGTAGATGTGCGTGAAACATTTGAACATGATGAGTTTAATATTGGAGGTATTTTACTTCCTCTTGGGGAAATCAGAATGGGGGATACCGAAAAAATTGATCATTTAAAAGATGAGGAAGTTTTCTTGTATTGCAGAAGTGGTAACCGCAGTGGTCAGGCTGCTTTGATTCTTGAGACAATGGGTTTCAGTAATTGTACAAATGTTGTTGGGGGAATGCTGGCCTGGCAAGAAAATTTTGGAGTTTAAAATTTTATTTATTTTGTAAATTTCTAAGGTCGTTTACGGATTTGGTAAGCATGGTTTCAATCAATTCCTTGCTAAACTTTTCAACAGATCCTGGATTAATAGTTTTTGTCTGTATTGACCAAATCAGGGTTTCAGTTTCTGTGTCAAAAAGATTGCCCTCCATAAAGTATGTTTTATCAGTTACATAGTATCCTGGATCATAAGCATAGGGATACCAATAGGAGTAAAAACCTCTGAACTGAAGTCCGTAACCTGAATATGGTCCATACATGCCAAGACTTCCTGGAACATACCTGGTTTCACTTTTCTTTTCTGTCAATGTTACTGTAAATATTAAATCACACTCCAAACGTGTTATTTCTTTCATCATCATTTCTCTGTTGGGAGGGTTAGGCTTAGAAAATGATGGTGGAAAATAATCCCAGCTTCTTTCTGAAGTAAAACCATTTGCTTTTGCAGTTAGCCACATTTCTTCCTCAAGATGTGTTCTTACATGAGGGTTGTTAATCAAGGCCGCTAGGAAAATTTTCTTATAGGGTTTACTCGTTTTAAAACTAGGGTTGGTCCAGGAATATGTAATCTTATTAGCTGATGAACATCCATCTAACAACATGAAAATGAGTAGTCCGATAAATAATTTTTTACACATATGCATACTTTGAGTATGCAACATACAATCTGTGGTACTCTCTTGTATGAGGGTACCACAGATTATTTAGGTAAACTATTATTTGTTACTAATACAGATTAGAAATTGATATTCAACCCCACCATTAGATTCCGTTCTGCCATGGGGTAATAATAATTGTTAATCGATACTTGATTGTTGAATGTGTAAGAAAAGGTATATCCGTTAGGTGCATATAACTTATTCCATAAATTATTGATTTGCAAAATAAGTTCGATGCTAGAAAATCCTTTTGGTTTAAATACGTGATTGAGAATCAGATCCTGAATAAAAAAGGGATCAATACTTCTGTCTTTTCTGGATGTATTGTCGAGATACTGGCGACTAACATACTTGCTATTGAGTCGGATCTCAGTATTAGCAAAAGGTTTGTAACTAAGCGTTGCATTTTCTACAACTGCTGGTGAAAATGCAATATCAGCATCACTATAAAAATTCGTTTTTTGTCCACCTGCATCATAATCATCATAATACTCCGTAAACTGCTTTACTTTATTTCTGCTCAATGCAATGTTGTTATTGAATTGCAGTTTATCATTAATGATGAAATTTGATTCAATTTCAATACCGGCTCTAAAGCTGACTGGTATATTGGTTCTGGTATAAGCACCTACATCATTGATTTTACCTGTTAATACCAATTGATTTCTGTAGTGCATGTAATATGCGGTAACTGCAAGTCTTAATTTCTTTGTATTTCTCTCAAAACCTAATTCAAGATCATTCAATGTCTCGTGTTTTGGGATTTCTGTTGTGCTTGCTTCAAAATCATCCCGATTGGGTTCTTTGTTCGCAATAGCATATGAAGCAAAGACAGAATTGTTGTTTTTGCTGTATCTAATTCCTATTTTAGGATTGATAAATAACCATTTCTGATCAACTTTTAATCCAGGATTGTTTCTAAAGCCTTCTATATTGTAACTCACATTTCTTGCCTGAATATCTCCAAAAAAATGGAAGTCATTGTATTTGTGTAACCATTTTCCAAACAAGTGTTGTTCTTGTTTTCTTGCATCTAAATCATACCATTTAAAATCTTTATCAATTCCTGCCTGGGCCCAGATGATTTTACCAAAATGATTACCATCATAAATACTACTACCACCTCCAATAATGATTTCGTTGTTCTTGTATTTTTTTTGGAAGCTGAAGTTAGTTCCTCTGTATAAGTTATCTAGCCATAACTGTCTTATCAAATCTGTTTCAAATAGGACATTGCCTCCTAATTGAAAATTTGGTAATCCAAATGTAGCATAAGATTGTTGGGCTTTATATTGCTCGTAATAGCCATTACCAGTAGTAGCAAATACAGCTGCATTAAAATCCCATTCTGTATTTAATTTCTTGTTATAAAACAATTGATAATGTGTTTGTGTATAATTATCGGTTTCGTTATCATAAGGTGTCCCAGGTTTTTCTGTACCGGCACTATTGAATTTTCGGTTGGCACTTAGTTGTTCTTCTGTTATGCCATACCAAGCTTGTTCTGTTTTTTCTTTTCCTGAAAAAACGTTTAATCTAAGCGATGATTTCTCTTTGATGCTTGCTGCAGAAACATAAAAAGATTGAAGTTTACTTGCAGACCTGTCGATGTATCCATCACTCGAAATATTTGATAGACGTGCATCTATCGAATACCTGCCGTTGATTAATCCTGTTCCAGTTTTAATGGTATTTTTTAAGCTATTAAATGATCCAATGCTGTTGCTGAGTGTTGCATATGCTTTTTCCTGTACCTCATTCGTCATTAAGTTAATGGATGCTCCAAAAGCACCCGGACCATTTGCACTGGTGCCAACACCTCTTTGCACCTGAATGCTGTTTGTTGAAGAAAGGAAATCGGGTAAATTCACCAGGAAAACGCCTTGCGACTCTGCATCGTTATATGCAATTCCATTGAGCGTAAAGTTTATTCTGCTGGCATCTGTACCTCTGATGCGTATACCAGTATAACCAATTCCATTTCCTGCATCTGAATTTACCACTGCACCAGGTATTTGGTTCAATAGAAACGGGATGTCCTGGCCCAGGTTGTTTTTTTCAATATTCCTTTTTGTAATGAGATTCTGGATAAATGGGTAGTTTTTTTCTGCTCTCACTGCTCTGATTTCAATAGCTTCCATGAGTTTGCTCTTGGTGGTATCCTGACCAACAGAAGAGATTCCTTTGCTGTTTTCTACTTTTTGATTGTTTTGGGAAAAAGTGAATGATGACGAGGCAAGAAATAAAGCGACTAACAAGTTCTTTTTCATACTGTTTTTGTTTTTTTGTTTACAAAAACAGGAAAGGATGGAATAACTGATTCGTCCTTCCCTGCGCAGGCATTATCCTGATCAGGTTCTACGGGTTTAATCTCAGCGATGATTTTTAATCAAAGCACCCCGGAACAGTACAAAGGTAGAGATTGGTTTTTAATTTAAAAAACGACTTATTTTTTGTGTAACTTTTAATCGATAGGATCGTCTATGTACAGTAAACAAAAAAATAAAATAGATGAAAAATATTTTTATAGTGTTTTTTCTGATTGGCTCTTTTGCCTCTTTTGCACAGGAAAAAGTGATTTTTAACGACGAGCATGTGATTTTGCGTGATGTGCAAACCTTTCAATCTGTTGTGGTAAGTGGACCATTCAAAGTGTATTATTCTACCGATACGGAAACGCAAGTAGCGGTTAGTGCAAAAGATACAGATAGCCGAGATCGTATCACCACTAAAGTAAATAATGGTACATTATATATCTCTTTGGATAATAGTGGCCTTAAATGGTGGGGAGTAAACAAGGAATTTAAGGTATATATCACTGCACCAAAACTAAGTTCACTCACCGCATCCGGTGCAGTAAATATAATAGTCGTTGATGTATTGAAGTCCAATAGTCTGACCATGAATTTTTCTGGTGCCAGTGACTTTACGGGTAAAGTAGAGTGTACAGAAATCAAGGCTAATTTTTCTGGTGCTTCTGATACCAAAATAAGCGGATCAGCTGATAAAATCGTATTGGTGTGCACAGGTGCGAGTGGGTTCAAGGGTACTGAATTAAAAGTTAATGAGGCAGATTTGGTTGCAACAGGAGCTTCTGACATTAAAATCTATGTAAAGGAAATATTTAGGGCAAAGGCATCTGGGGCAAGCAGCATACAATACAAAGGGAACCCCAGAATATTTAATCAAACAGCTACAGGAGCGAGTTCAATCAAGAATACCAATTAAAACAGCTGTTCATCAGCAGGAAAATAAAAAAGCAACCCAAGGGTTGCTTTTTTTAGTTGCGAAGGCTGGGATCGAACCAGCGACCTTCGGGTTATGAGCCCGACGAGCTACCGCTGCTCTACTTCGCGTTGCAAAGCTACGTTTTTATCACTTATGTTCAAAACAAATTTTACTAGTGTACCTTTGCAGTTCTAATGAAATCTGGGTTTGTAAATATTTTAGGTAAGCCTAATGCAGGTAAGAGTACGCTGCTGAATGCCTTAGTTGGTGAAAAACTGGCTATTGTATCTTCAAAGGTGCAAACAACACGTCATCGTATTCGTGCGTTTGTAAACGGCCCAAACTATCAAATTGTTTTTTCAGATACTCCAGGGGTTATAGAACCTAAATATAAGCTGCATGAGAAAATGATGCATGCGGTAACTACTAGTTTAGAGGATGCAGATGTGTGCTTATTGGTAGTGGATTTAAGGGATAACTTTGAGGAATTAGACCAGATTTTTTCTTCTCTTAAGTTGAAGGTGAAATGTATACTGGTGCTTAATAAATCTGATTTGGTAAAGCAGGATAGGATAAACGCAGCAAAAAGTTTTTTTTCTGATAAGTCATATTGTAGTCGCATAGCTGTCATCTCAGCTGCTTCAAAAGGCAATGTTCAAGAATTGATCAGTGATATTGTAGAGATGTTGCCTGAAGGGGAGGCTTTTTATGGTGAAGATGAGTTGACGGATATGCCGACTAAATTCTTTACAGGAGAGCTGATCAGAGAAAAAATCTTTGAATTATTTGAAGAAGAAATTCCATACCAATCTACTGTTATGGTTTCAAAATTTGAAGAACAAAAATTATTGATAAAAATTGTTGCGGAAATTGTTGTACAGCGTGAATCGCAAAAAGCAATTATACTCGGTACAAAAGGTGCAATGATTAAAAAATTAGGAATGTTGTCCAGGCAGTCTATTGAACAGTTTCTCGACTCCAAGGTCTATTTGGAATTGTTCGTTAAGGTGCGATCCAATTGGAGAAACAATGATTTGTACTTAAAGGAATATGGGTATATTCAATAAATATTTGTCATGAAAAAACTATTCTTTTTATTCATGGTTTTTTGTGCAGCAAATACCAATGCACAAAGTGGTTATTTACCAAGAGAAAGCTTTGAAGGAGCTGCATACACATTGGCAGTTCATGAAGTCAATTTTGAAGGTGTTCAAAATTCTAGTAAAATGAGGTTGCCATATTCTTCTGTAAAAGGAAGTCCTTTTTTTATGGATGAATTTCTATGGGCAACGTTTTATGATCAGAAAGGTAAAATGACTGGTAAGCAAAAGGCAAAAATTAACCTGGCTAGTCAGGAGATACATTTTATAGGAGAAAAGGAAATGGAATATATCGCTCCTGTAGAATTAGCAAACAAAGTTGTTCTTTCTCATGAGCAAAAAAATGATACAGTAGCTGTTTTTGCCAGAATGGTTAATGGATTGCAGTTCAACAATAAAACGTTAAGCGACTATGTACAGCAGCTTACTTTTGGTGAAGCTGTTCTTTATAAACACACTAAACGTTATGTGGCGTCTGCAGATTCAATGTTTGGTACTTTAAAGCGTTATTATTTTGCTTCTCAAAATAGTTATTTTCTGAAGTTTGATGCTGATCCTGTTTTTGTTAATAAGTTATCATTAAACGCTTTGTTGAGTATTTTACCCGGTTCAGATGGAATGCTGGATTGGTCAAAGAAAAATAAAATAAATATCCGAAAAGAAGATGACCTGATTGCATTGATTGAAGAATATAACAAAACTATAGGTCGTAAAAAATAGCAAGACTAAATCATTTTAAAAATAATTATGCCAGGATTTACATTAGCAATTGTGGGAAGGCCCAATGTGGGTAAAAGTACTTTGTTCAACAGACTTTTAGAACAAAGAAAGGCCATTGTAGAAGATACACCTGGCGTAACCAGGGATAGACAATATGGCGTTTCTGAGTGGAATGGCAAGTCATTTAATGTTATCGATACCGGAGGTTTTGTAGCAGGTGGTGATGATGTTTTTGAGAAAGAAATTCGTGAGCAGGTGCTGATTGCCGTGCAGGAAGCAAATGCTGTATTGTTTATGGTAGATGCCAGCACAGGGATCACTACTTTAGATGAAGCAATGGCTGATATTTTAAGGCCTTCCAAAAAGCCTGTTTTTTTGGTTGTCAATAAAGTAGATAATAATGCACGTCTGCTAGAAGCCAGTGAGTTCTATTCATTAGGATTTGAGCATATCTTTTTTATTTCTTCCATGTCTGGCAGTGGTACAGGAGAGGTATTGGATGATGTAGCAAATTTAATAGAGATTGAAGCAGAAGAGCCCAATGCTGAATTACCTAAAATAGCAATTATTGGTCAGCCTAATGTCGGAAAATCCTCTCTTTTGAATGCATTGGTAGGAGAGGAAAGAACCATTGTTAGTGAAATTGCTGGCACTACCAGAGATACCATTCACACGCATTATAACTTGTTTCAAAAAGAGTTTATTTTGATAGATACCGCTGGTATTCGTCGTAAAAATAAAGTGCATGAGGATCTGGAATTCTACTCGGTTATTCGTGCAATTAAAGCAGTTGATGAAGCTGATGTTTGTTTGATGATGATCGATGCTGAAAAGGGTATTGCACAGCAGGATTTGAATATCTTTTCTTTAGCAGTTAAGAAAGGTAAAGGAATAGTTTTTTTGGTCAACAAATGGGATTTGGTTGAAAAAGTTACCAATACTGCTAAAGATTATGAAAAACAGTTGAAGGAGAGACTTGCTCCATTTACTGATTTGCCAGTTATTTTTATTTCAGCTAAAGAAAAAACAAGAGTTTTCAAAGTGATTGAAACTGCTTTGGAAGTATTTGAAAGCAGGCACAGAAGAATAGCGACTTCAAAGTTAAATGAAGAAATGTTGCCAGTGATTGAGGCCTATAAACCTCCAGTTGTAAGGGGTAATTCTGTAAAGATTAAATTTGTTACTCAATTGCCTACAGCTGTTCCGAGTTTTGCTTTTTTCACGAATTACCCAGACGACATCAAAACACCATATAGAAATTACCTTGAGAATAAGCTCCGAGAGAGATTTAATTTCAAGGGAGTACCAGTAAGGATTTTCTTCAGGAAGAAATAAATAAGAGAGGCGACTGAAAAGTCGCCTCGTTTTATTTTGACCCAAAACTAAATTTATAATTTGAAGTATCCACCTATCAGAAAACTAAAGTCTGATTTCTTTGTGCTTCCATCTTTTAAAAAGTAAATATTCTCACCTGCTGTTTCGTGTCTTAATTCAGGAATGAGAGTGAATTTTCCAAATTTTAAATTAGCAGAAAGTGTATTTGCAAAAATGCTTGTCCCTACAGTGGCAGCGCCAAGTGCAGCCAACTGATTTCTGTCGTTGAATACTTCTGACCTTAATGTGATTCCAACTTTTTCTATTGGATCATAATTCAGGTAAACAGCTGTGCCAGACCAAGAAGATGCATTGCTATAATTGTTATTAGATTGAAGTTTAATGCTGTTGATCGTTCCGTTAAACCCAATTCCAAATTCATCATTGATTTTTCCTGTAACAACCAAATCAAACTGTCTGGTTTTTGCAGAATCACCAGGTCTTTGTCCACCAACATAATTCAAATATACTTTTACATTTTCGCTGATGGTCTGACTAACCTGCATCAGCATAGACTTTTTATTTGATGCTGGTGCTTTTCTATAATCAGTTGGATTGGCAACACCAAGCATGAATCCAGTGTTTCCAAATGTAAAATCCGCTTTTAAGCCAGTATGTAAAAAGGGACCATAGGAAAACATATAAGACATACTGTAATTCCTGTTTGCGTAAGGGTCTACCAATTCATATCCTACATGGGTTGCCCAAGTACCAGCTGTTAATTTTAACCAATCTGTTGGAGCATAGGACGCATAAAGTTGTTTAACATAAGAAAATGCACCTTTGTCGTTATAGGCAAATTCTTCTGCTCTTTTACCAACACCCAGGTCTGCTGTAAATGAAAATTTATTATTGGTATAATCTACTTTGGCAGAAACCATCCCCAAAGCCAGTTTATTGTTCGAGTTGGTGAAACTGGTTCTGTTGTTTGAAATGTTTTGATTGAAGTCCGACCTGAAATAACCATCAGCAAAAGCAGTAAATACCCAATTACTTTTCTTGGCTGAATCTTCTTGTGCAAAGGCGCTGACTACCCCTGTAAGGAGGCAAATAAATAAGGAAAGTTTTCGTAACATTGTTTTGGTTTTTAGTTCTAAAAGAGGGTATGGCAAAGGCGAATGTTCTAGTCCAACACCGCCCCGCGCTGTACCCTTGTTATTTAATTTTGCTAAGCTTTCTGTGGATTTCTTCCATATTTTTCATCGTGTTGTGTTGCGTCCAATCCCAATTCTTCTTCTTCTTCACTTACTCTCAATGGCTGAATCAGGTTGATGAACTTGAAAATGATAAATGATACTATAAAAGAGTACGCAACGGCAATACCCATCGCTTTTAATTGAGTGAAAAAGAATTCAGGATTACCGTAAAAAAGTCCATCATTGCCCGCACTGTTCACTGCTTTTGTTGCAAATACACCAGTTAAAATCATCCCCACAATACCGCCTAACCCGTGACAAGGAAATACATCTAATGTGTCGTCTAAAGTTGACTTTTGTTTGTAATGAACCGCAATATTAGAAATGATTGCTGCAACTACACCAATGAAAATACTTTGTGGTATTCCCACAAAACCTGCCCCTGGTGTTATAGCAACCAAGCCAACAACTGCACCTATACAAAAACCTAAAACAGATGGCTTTTTACCTTTTAATACGTCAAAGAACATCCACGACAAACCTGCAGCGCCTGCAGCTGTATTTGTAGTTGCAAATGCTGAAACAGCCAGTCCATTTGAACCAAGTGCAGAACCCGCATTAAAACCGAACCATCCAAACCAAAGAAGACCTGTACCTATTAAAACATAAGGCACATTTGCTGGAGGAATTTCTGCACCTTCAAGATGTGCCTTTCTTCTTTTCAAGACCAAGACACCTGCTAATGCGGCACAACCTGCTGATATATGCACAACCGTACCACCAGCAAAATCAAGAGCTCCCATCTTGAATAAAAATCCATCAGGATGCCAACTCCAATGGGCTAGGGGAGCGTATACCAATATGCTGAAAAGAACAATAAATAGAATATATGAGGTAAATCGAACACGTTCTGCAAGCGCTCCAACAACTAGCCCCGGAGTTATAATTGCAAACATCAGCTGAAACATCGAAAACAAGGTCTTGGGTATAGTTGGCGCTAATCCCCATGGTTCTGCATTATTGACATCCTTAAAAAATAAATGGGTTAAAGGGTTGCCAACGAACCCCCCTAATGATTCCCCAAAACATAAACTGTAACCAAATGTGATCCAAATGACTGTAACCACCCCAGCGGCAACAGTGCTTTTAATCATTGTTGAAATCACATTTTTCCTGTGAACCATTCCGCCGTAAAAGAAAGCCAGACCCGGAGTCATTAAAAATACCAAGGCTGTCGAAATAAGCACCCACGCAATATCAGCTCCATTATAAACCCCTGCAGTATCCTCGAAATTGGGTAAAACAGGGGTAAAAACAGCCGCAATGGAAATTAATGCTAAAAGAATGAAGGGAAGACGATCTCTAACGATTTTGGACTTCATTATAGTTGTTTTGGTTAAATAATTAAATATTTATTCCAAATTTATAAAAAAAGTCACCTATAAAGGTAAATTAATACATATATAATAAAATATAATATGAATAATAAAACGAATTAAAATGTTGTAAATCAACTATATATAAAAATATAAACAAATTCAATGTGGATAAATACTATTACTAAATATACATATATATAAAATAATAATACGTAAAGTATTAATAAAATAAGACCCCTGGTAGTAGGGGTCTTATTTTATTCAATTTATATAGTTTAAATCTAATTAAAATGACTTTTGTCTTTAGATTCCAATTGAGAAGAGCCCATTAAGAATTCATCAACTTTTCTTGCACATTCCCTTCCTTCGCTGATGGCCCATACTACCAGAGATTGTCCTCTACGCATATCTCCGCAGGTAAAAATTTTAGGAATATTGGTTTTGTATTCTTTTTCAGATGCTTTTACGTTTCCTCTTTCATCTATTTCCACATCGAGTTGGTCAAGCATGCCATCTTTTTGCGGGGAGACAAATCCCATGGCCAGGAGTACAAGATCGCATTCAATTGTTTTTTCAGTGCCTGCTTTTTCGATGAATTTACTTGGTTTTCCTTCTTCGGATTTCCATTCCAGTTCTACAGTTTTCAGGGCGACTAGATTGCCATTGGCATCGCCAATAAACTCTTTAGTAGCAACTGCCCATGTTCTGTCGCAACCCTCTTCGTGTGATGTGGTTGTTTTAAGTACCATTGGATAAGTTGGCCATGGCATAAATGGGGTTCTGGACTCAGGAGGTTTAGGCATCAATTCAAACTGAATCACATGTTCTGCTCCTTGTCTGTTGGAGGTACCTACGCAGTCGCTTCCAGTATCTCCACCTCCGATAACTACAACTTTTTTGCCTTTGGCGGAGATCAAATGTTCTGCGATGTTGCTCTCAATTTCTTTTTTTGCAAAAGGGTCAACACCTGCAACCATCTTGTTTTGTTGTTTTAGAAAATGCATGGCAAAGTGAATGCCATTCAATTCTCGACCAGGTATGGTGAGGTCTCTTGGTACGGTTGATCCACCAGCCAAAACGATTGAATTAAATTCTCTGAGCAGGTCATTGAGATTGACGTTAACGCCTACATTGGCATTGCAATTGAAAGTGATACCTTCTTTTTGCATCACTTCAATGCGTCTATCAATCACTTTCTTTTCCAGTTTAAAGTCGGGGATTCCATAACGCAACAAACCTCCGGGATGTTCGTCTCTTTCAAAAACAGTCACACTATGTCCAGCTTGGTTGAGCTGTGTTGCAGCTGCAAGACCTGCAGGTCCGCTGCCCACCACTGCTATTTTTTTGCCAGTGCGAATGACAGGTATCTTGGGTTGTACAAAACCTTTGTCGAATGCAATTTCAATGATATGTTTTTCAATCTCTTCAATGCTGACTGGCGGTTGGTTGATGCCCAACACACAAGCACTTTCGCAAGGAGCAGGGCAGATTCTACCTGTAAATTCAGGGAAATTATTGGTTGAGGTTAATATTTCATATGCCTCTTTCCAATCTTCTTTATAAACCGCGTCATTAAATTCAGGAATCACATTTCCTAATGGACAACCATGGTGACAAAAAGGGACACCACAATTCATGCATCTTGCTGCTTGTCTGTTCAATTCATCTGCAGCAAAGGGTTGTACAAATTCATTGTAATGTTGAATCCTTTCTGTTGTGTTGAGTTTAGGTGGACTCACTCTAGTATATTCTTTAAATCCTGTGGGTTTTCCCATTTTCTACATTATTTAAGTGCAGCAGCAACATCTGCTTTTTGTTTTGCCAATACTGATTTATAATCTCTAGGAAATACTTTGATAAAACGATTTTTCTGGTTGTCTAAATCGCTTAGTATAAACTTCGCAACTGAACTTTGAGTTGAATTAAAGTGCTCTTCTAATAAAGATTGAAGCATATCAACATCATGCTGGTCAAGTGGGTCAAGGTCAACCATTTCTGGATTGTACTTTTCTGCAAAATCACCTTGAACGTCATAAACATAGGCAATACCTCCACTCATACCTGCAGCAAAGTTTCTACCAGTATTTCCAAGAATCACAACAGTTCCTCCTGTCATGTATTCACATCCATGGTCGCCAGTGCCCTCTACTACAGCAGTAGCACCAGAATTTCTAACTGCAAATCGTTCACCAGCTTTGCCTCTTATAAATGCTTTACCAGCAGTGGCACCATAAAAAGCAACATTACCTATAACAATATTTTCTTCTGGAGTAAAGCTTGCGTTTTTTGCTGGGTAAACAATCATTGTTGCACCGCTCAATCCTTTTCCAAAATAATCGTTGGCATCACCTTCAAGTTCTAGTTTGATTCCTTTAGTATTGAATGCACCAAAACTTTGTCCCGCTGTGCCGTTGAATTTAAGATGAATAGTGTCTTGTGGTAGACCTTCAGCACCATACAGTTTAGTGATCTCATTACTCAGCATTGTACCAGTAGTTCTATCTGTATTTTTGATTGAATACTGCAGAGAAATTTTTTCTTTGTGTTGTAAAGCCTTTGTGCTGTCTTCAATTAATTTCCAATCCAGAACTGATGCAATTCCATGGTCTTGTTCTTCTTGTTTATAGATACCCGTGTAAGCATCTGTTGGTTCTTTATACAAGATAGAGGATAGGTCTAGTTTACTATATTTCCAATGATCAATTCCTTCTCTGATTTTTAGGGCATCGGATTGTCCAACCATTTCTTCAACAGTCTTATAACCCAGTTCAGCCATGATTTCTCTCAACTCTGTTGTCATGAACTTAATAAAGTTGACAACATATTCTGCAGCACCATTGAATCGCTTTCTGAGTTCAGGATCTTGCGTTGCAACGCCAACGGGACATGTATTGAGGTGGCATTTTCTCATCATGATACAACCTTCTACAACAAGTGCTGCTGTTGCAACACCCCATTCTTCTGCACCTAAAAGTGTTGCAATGGCTACATCTCTTCCAGTTTTCAATTGTCCATCTGCCTGTAGCACAACTCTGCTTCTCAACTTGTTTTTCACAAGTGTTTGCTGGGCTTCTGCCAACCCTAATTCCCAAGGGAGTCCTGCATGTCTGATTGAGCTCAACGGAGAGGCACCTGTGCCTCCATCATGGCCTGACACCAACACAACATCAGCCTTTGCTTTAGCAACACCTGCTGCAATTGTACCAACACCTGCTTTTGATACAAGTTTTACACTGATTCTGGCTTTTCTGTTTGCATTTTTTAAATCAAAAATCAATTGTGCTAAATCTTCAATTGAATAGATATCGTGATGGGGTGGAGGTGAAATTAAACCGACTCCTGGTGTTGAATGTCTCACTTTTCCTATCCATTCATCTACTTTATGTCCGGGTAGCTGACCACCTTCACCAGGTTTTGCCCCCTGTGCCATTTTAATTTGTAATTCATCTGCTTCAGTTAAATATTGTGCAGTCACTCCAAATCTTGCAGATGCAACTTGCTTGATAGAAGATCTCATTGAATCTCCATTCTCAAGCGGTTGATAGCGAATAGCATCTTCGCCACCTTCACCAGTGTTGCTTTTTGCACCCAGCCTATTCATCGCAATAGCCAGTGTTGTATGGGCTTCCCATGATATTGATCCAAATGACATTGCGCCAGTAGCAAATCTTTTGTAAATGCTTTCTGCAGATTCTACTTCTTCAAGTGGAACTGATGTGCGCAAAGGATTAAAGGCAAACATGCTTCTTAGTGTGCAGGCCTTTTCACTCTGTTCATTTACCAGTTTAGAATATTTTTTGAACTGGTTATAATCACCAACTCTTGTTGAATGTTGCAGCAGATGTATGGTTTGAGGATTGAAGAGATGAAATTCACCTTTTCTTTTCCATTGATAAATGCCTCCCGTTGGAAGACGATCTACTGGTATGTTTTTTTTGCTGAAAGCAAGACTGTGTTTCGCTAAAGCTTCTCTTGCAATTTCATCAAGACCTAATCCTTCAATTCTTGAAACAGCGCCTGTGAAATATTTATTGACTACATCCTGATTCAATCCGATTATTTCAAAAATCTGTGCACCCTGATAAGATTGCAAGGTGGAAATACCCATTTTTGAAAAGACTTTAAGCAAGCCTTCGTTGATTGCTTTTATGTAGTTTTTCTTTAATTTTTCAGGATCAATTTCAGTTTTCATTTTTCCACTCATCTTCATATCCCTTATGCTGGATAAAGCCAGATAGGGATTGATAGCAGTGGCACCGAATCCAATTAGACAAGCAAAATGATGGACTTCCCAAACATCTCCTGCTTCAACAATGATTCCAACTTTTCCACGATAGCCTTTCCTAATCAAGTGATGGTGAATAGCAGCAGTCGATAACAAAGAAGGTATTGGTGCATGGTCTGAATCGATTGCTCGATCTTGTAGAATCAAGACTTCAAACCCATCTTCTACAGCATCCACAGCATACCTGCAAATTCGATCCAATGCTTTTTTCAATGCACCAGCAGTTCCATCTGCTCTGAAATAACATTGTAAAGTTTTGGCCTGAAAAATTCCGGTATCTATGCTTCGAATTTTTTCAAGATCATGGTTGGTTAAAACAGGATGTTTAAGGGCGACTGTATGGCAGCTCAATGGATCTTCAATCAACATATTGCCATTGTTCCCTACAAATGTGGCAAGAGACATTACCAGTCGCTCTCTGATCGGATCAATAGGAGGGTTGGTTACCTGGGCAAACAACTGTTTGAAATAACTGCTTAAATGTTGTGGTTGATCACTCAGAATAGCCAATGGAACGTCAGTCCCCATAGAGCCAATGGGTTCCTTGCCATCCAATGCCATTGGTGCAATGATGTTTTCTAAATCTTCTGCACTGTATCCAAATGCCTTTTGATACTTGAATACTTGGTCGGGTTGAAGATGAGTAAAAGTTACACGTGGCTCTGGTAATTCATTTAACCTGATTTTATACTTGTTTAAATAATCAGCATAAGGTTTTTGTCCGCATATATTTTTCTTCACTTCCTCATCACTGATAATACGCCCTTCTTCCATATCCACAATAAACATCTTACCAGGTTGAAGTCTTCCTTTCTCAATTACAATAGATGGATCAACTGGCAATGCTCCTGTTTCTGAAGCCATAATTACACGGTCATCCGATGTAACGCAATACCTTGATGGCCTTAATCCATTTCTGTCTAGTGTAGCACCAATCATTCTTCCATCAGTAAATGAAATAGAAGCTGGACCATCCCAGGGTTCCATGATAGAAGCGTGAAACTCATAAAATGATTTTTTTACTGGATCCATCATGTCATCGCCGTCCCATGCCTCAGGAATCAACATCATCATCACATGGGGGAGAGATCTGCCCGTCATGGTGAGCAGTTCAATCATGTTATCTAAACTGGCAGAGTCACTCTGACTGCCAGAAACCAATGGTAGAATCATTTCCATTTCTTCCTTTGTAAAAAAGGGGGAGGTGTATCCTTTTTCATTGGTCTTGATCCAGTTCAAATTACCTTGTAAGGTGTTGATTTCACCATTATGTGCTATATAACGAAATGGCTGTGCTAGTTTCCAGGAAGGAAAAGTATTGGTTGCAAATCTGGAGTGAACAAGTCCAAGGGCACTTGCCAGTTTTTTATTTTGTAGATCAGGGTAATAATTACGAACCTGTCCACTGGTTAACTGACCTTTGTATATTACAACCTTATAGGATAGTGATGCAAGGAAAAATCCAATCGCATCTTTTTTTACACTGTTGTTGATCAGGTGGCTGGCATAATTTCTTAAAACAAAAAGTTTTCTTTCAAATGCCATGGGATCAGTAATATGATCTGGACAAGAAATGAAAACTTGTTCAATTTCTGGCTCAACTGATCTGGCAGTAAAACCGATGTCTTCTGGGTTTACAGGTACTTTTCTCCAAGCCAATACCTCCATGCCCAACTCCTCAGTTGTTCTTGTAAAAATTTCTCTGCACTCTTCTCTTAACCTGAGCTCTTTAGGAAAGAAAACCATCCCTACGCCGTACCTGCCAAAAGCCGGCAGGTGTACACCCAATTTCAAACACTCATCAAAGAAAAAAGCATGTGGTGTTTGAATTAATATGCCTGCACCATCACCTGTATTGTTTTCGCAGCCACAGGCACCTCTGTGCTCCATGTTCTCCAAGATTGTTAGTGCATCAGATATAATCTGGTGACTTTTATTTCCTTTGATGTTTGCTACAAAACCAATTCCACATGCGTCTCTTTCGAATTCAGGGCGGTATAATCCCAGATTTCTTGCCATAAGAAAACCAATTTTAAATAAATTCTAATAATTCGATTAGTTGGATAGAAAAAATCCAATATATCGGCAAGCGTTCGTCTGAAAATAAGAAAAAGACCTGAATGCTTGAAAAAAAATTCAAGAATTTAATTAAAAAGTTTTCAACGTATGGTACTATTCTGCGTAGCTGCTAACAGGTTCACAGGTGCATATCAAATTTCGGTCGCCATACGTATTGTTCACCCTGCCAACAGTTGGCCAGAATTTACTGATATGAAGACGATCTACAGGGAAGGCAGCCTTTTGTCTTGTATAAGGTCTATCCCATTCATTGGTGCATATATTCTGTTGTGTATGTGGAGCTCTTTTTAATACATTGTCTTTTTTGTCTGAGGTTCCATTTTCGATTTCTCTGATTTCATTTCTGATGGAAATGAGGGCATCACAAAAACGATCCAGCTCACCTTTGTCTTCACTTTCTGTTGGCTCAATCATAATGGTACCTGGAACTGGAAAACTCATTGTAGGTGCATGGAATCCGTAGTCCATCAAACGCTTTGCCACATCCTCTGCTTCAATGTCTGCAGATTTTTTAAATGGTCTTAAGTCGACAATAAATTCATGCGCACAGGTGTTGTTTTTTCCTAGATAGAGAACATCATAATGGCCAGTCAACCTGCATCTCATGTAATTAGCATTCAAAATTGCATACTCAGTAGAGGCTTTTATACCCTTGCTGCCAAGCATTCTGATGTAACCATAACTGATCAACAAAATACTTGCACTTCCATAAGGAGCGGCACTAACTGCAGTATTGCCTTTGGTGAGATCAAGCTCATTGCTGTTGTTGAAACTATGTCCTGGTAAAAATGGTGCCAAATGTGATTTCACACAGATAGGCCCCATACCAGGTCCGCCACCACCATGTGGAATTGCAAAAGTTTTATGAAGATTAAGATGGCAAACATCTGCACCAATTAAGCCAGGAGCAGTTAGTCCAACCTGTGCATTCATATTCGCACCATCCATGTACACTTGTCCACCATGCTCATGAATAACTTGAGTGATTTCTTTTACAGTCTCTTCATATACTCCAAATGTACTGGGATAAGTAATCATGATTCCTGCAAGTGCATCACTGTATTGATTGGCTTTCTCTTTTAAATCATCTACATCGATATAGCCATTTTCAAGGGCTTTTACCACGACCACTTTCATACCTGCCATAACTGCAGAGGCGGGGTTGGTTCCGTGAGCTGAAATAGGAATCAGCATCACATTGCGGTGATGATCTCCTCTAGATAAATGATAACCTCTGATGGCAAGGAGTCCAGCATACTCACCCTGAGCACCACTATTGGGTTGAAGACTGCAAGCATCAAATCCAGTAACCTCATTTAAGTATTTGGAAAGTTCTTCAAGAAGATATTGATAACCTTTTGTTTGTTCAGATGGCGCGAATGGATGAATACTGCTCCAGCATGGCCAGCTCAATGGCATCATCTCACTGGCGGCGTTGAGTTTCATGGTACAGCTTCCTAATGAAATCATTGATGTGTTTAGCGAAAGGTCTTTGTTTTCCAAAAACTTGATGTAGCGCATCATCTTACTTTCACTGTGATAAGTATTGAAAACAGCTTGTTCTAAAAAAGCGGAAGTTCTTGTTAGTGCTGTTGGAATATTTTTGAGGTAATCTTCCTGCAGAACAGCATCACTGATTTTTTCGCTGATGCCAAAGCATGCTAACAAATCGCCAAGGTTTTCAATAGTTGTTGTTTCATCAAAGCTGATACCAACTTGATTTTGATTGATCAAACGAAGGTTAATGTGTTTTGCTGCTGCATCGCTTACAAGTTCTTTTGCATTGTTTGTATTAACGACAATGGTGTCAAAATAATGCTGTGATGCTATTTCGAATCCTTTTCCAATTAAAACTTTTGCTGCAGTCTGTGCGAATAAAGCTGTTCTTGTTGCAATTTTTTTAAGACCAATTGGGCCATGATATACTGCATACATAGCAGCCATGTTAGCCAACAAAGCTTGCGCAGTACAAATATTGGATGTTGCTTTTTCTCTTTTGATGTGCTGTTCACGTGTTTGCAGCGCCATACGCAATGCCCTGTTGCCATCAGCATCAATACTCACACCAATGATCCTTCCAGGTATACTGCGTTTGAAATCATCTTTCGTTGCAAAGAAAGCAGCATGAGGTCCACCAAAACCCAATGGTACACCAAATCTTTGTGCAGAACCACAAGCAGCGTCAGCACCTAATTCACCTGGAGGTGTAAGTAATGTGAGCGATAGTAAATCTGTTGTCATCACCACATAACCACCAATTGCATGTACTTTCTCAATGAAAGATTTTGGATCTTTTACGGCACCAAGATTATCAGGATACTGAACAAGTGCACCAAAATAGCTGCTATCCAGTTCAGCTGTTTCAATCTTGCCCTTGATGATTTCTATACCTATTGGAAGTGCTCGGGTAACAAGCAAATCCAATGTTTGGGGAAAGCAATGTTCATCCACAAAGAAACGAGGACGATCAATATTATCTTGTTTATTGAGTGCATTAAAGAACATGGTCATGGCTTCAGCTGCAGCAGTTGCTTCATCAAGCAATGATGCATTGGCAATGGGTAAGCCTGTCAGATCAGTTACCATGGTCTGGAAATTCAAGAGACTCTCCAATCTTCCTTGGGCGATTTCTGCCTGATAAGGAGTGTATTGGGTATACCAACCTGGGTTCTCAAAAATATTTCTAAGGATTACACTTGGTGTATGTGTGCCGTAGTATCCCTGACCAATAAAATTTTTGGCAACTATATTGTGTTCTCCAATCTTTTTGATGTGATTTAAATAAGCTGCTTCGCTCATTGCAGGAGGCGTATCAAGCTCATGCTGCATTCTGATATTACCCGGGACAGTCTTATCAATTAAAGCTGCCAAGCTGGGCTCGCCAATAACATTTAGCATCTGGGATTCTTCTGCTGGAGAAGGTCCTATATGTCTGCTTCTAAATTCATTGTCCTGCTGCTCAAAAAGGTTCATGGCTCAAATATTATTAGTGATTGAATTTCTTTCCTGTTGGGAGTGCAAATTTAATCAGATCAATGCACTATTTGTATACTTTGTATACCCTGGAAGTCAATTGTGGATTAAATGGTGAAACAGGGGTATAATAATGGTTTTCCTTTATTTTTGGGGCATGGCAAATGAGCTATTGAACAATTGGGAGAAAAAATCGGCCGAGCACGAAAAGTCCTATAAAAACTATTTAAAGAAAGTCGATAAAAACAAGGTCTTAAAGCAGTTGCCAGACCTTCATGAGGAGGCTTTTGAAAAAGTCGATTGCTTGACTTGTGCCAATTGTTGCAAGAATTACTCACCTCGCTTCAAAACTCCAGATATCAAAAGAATCAGCAAGGTGCTCGGTTTGAAAGAAAGTATTTTTATTGATACCTATCTGGATATTGATACAGAAGGTGATTATGTGCTGAAGACCAAGCCCTGTCCTTTTTTAGGTAGTGATAATTTTTGTTCAATTTATGAGGAAAGGCCTTCTGATTGCAGGCGTTTTCCTTACACAGATGAAGATGTATTTTATAAGCGACCTGCAATTACACTCAAGAACACCTCGTTTTGTCCCGCTGCCTATTATGTTATTGAAAAGTTACTTGAGGCTGAAAAATAGCATTTAATAGCTCAGTTTCTTGATGGTGGGGTTCTTGATCCAATTATAAGCAACGATTCCTACTGTCATTACACCACCAAAAACAACTGCAGGCACAACTCCCATCAGCCTTGATGCGAACCCACTTTCAAATGCTCCCAGTTCATTGGAAGAAATAATGAAAATGCTGTTTAATGAGGAAACTCTTCCTTTCATGGCCTCAGGTGTTTTGAGTTGGAGGACAGTCGATCTGACAATGACACTAATGCCGTCTAATATACCCGACAATAAAAGAGCAGCAAATGAGAGCCAAAAGATGGTAGATAATCCAAAGACTATCATCAGCAGCCCAAATCCCGCTACACTGAATAGCATTATTCTGCCTTGTTGCCTCTTTAAAGGAATAAAATTGATGATCAGCATGACCAGAATCGCTCCAATGCCAGGAGCCGATCTTAATATCCCTAAACCTTCTGCACCTGTTTTCAAAATCTGATCAGAAAAATAGGGAAGAAGCGCAGTTGCGCCGCCAAAAAAAACAGCAAATAGGTCAAGGCTAAGTACTCCAAGAATCTCTTTTGATTGCCAAACAAACCTAAAGCCTTCCTGAATGCTTTTCAACATAGGTTCTTTGTTTAATACGACCAAAGGGGGCTTGGGTTTGATAAAGAACATCACCAGAACTGCAAACGACAACATGATGATCATGATGACGAAGGCAAAAGTAATTCCCTTTTCCCCATATAAAAGTCCACCTACAGCGGGTCCCGATACAGCTGCAATTTGCCAGGAGCTGCTGTGCCAGCTTGTTGCATTGGGTAGCTCTTCCTTTGGCACCAACATGCTGACCAATGCAAAGGAGGTGGGACCGCTAAATGCCCTTGCAATACCAGTGAGGAAAGCAATTGTGTAAACCGCAAACAAGACGGTTGTCTTACTGATGATTTGCAATGCATGTTCACTTGTAATGTATGCGAAAAGTATAGTGAGTAAAAGGTTAGCAGCTAGACTATAATGCAGTAGTTTTTTCTTATCGCTTTTGTCTATGATATAGCCTGAATAAATTGCCATGATTACAGCAGGAACAAATTCCACCAATCCAATCAGACCAATGCTAAATGGATCTTTTGTTATGGCAAAAACCTCCCAACTGATGAGGGTTGCCTGCATGGTAAGCACCATGATAAATAAAAAACGCGCAGCAATATAAATTCGAAATTCAGCATACTGCAATGCTGCAAAACTCTTGTGTCTAAATAAACCCGACATGCATGCAAATGTCGCTTTTTTATCTTGAAACCTGCTATGGAAAAGTGATTACATGTTGCCCTTCTTCATAGTCTCTTTCAAGTGCTTCCAAAATGATATTCAAATGCATTTCATTGTGGAGAAAATCTACATTACTGGCATCAACAAATAATGTTCTAAGCGGATGTTGTTTGATATAATGCGTATAAGTCTGTTGTATTTCAAATAAGTAGTCGTCTTTAATGTTTTGTTCGTATGACCTGTTTCTCTTTTTGATGTTTTCTTGCAGTTTGTTTACTGGGGCATGCAAATAAATAAGCAGATCCGGTTGAATCAACTGGGGTTGCATCATTTCAAATAAGCGTTGAAATAACCTGAATTCATCGTTAGGTAAATTGACTTTCGCAAATAATAAACACTTGGTAAAAAGGTAATCTGAAACAGTTGTGGTTTGGAAAAGATCTTGCTGACTCAAGAGGTCTTTCAGTTGTTTAAATCTTTCAGCCATAAAGAATAGCTCAACAGAGAAGGCATATTGGGAGGGATTATCATAGAATTTGGCAAGAAAGGGATTGTCTGCAAATTCCTCTAGTACTAGTCGCGCATTGAGTTTTTCAGACAACAAACCCGCCAGCGTGGTCTTGCCCGCACCAATATTTCCCTCAACGGTGATGAACTTGTACTTCATTTTGTCAAACTTACAGCAGCTAAACTAAACCTTGGTTTTTTATTTACTGGTTTTTTTCATAAACATGCACGGTTAATTCATCCTCACAGTCTTTGAGCATTGCTGCTATAGTTTTCTCAGTCTTTGGATCCAAAAATTCAGGAATCATTTCAAACAAAGGAATCAAGACAAATTTTCTAATGGGGATACGCTCATGGGGTATCTTTAAACCCGGTAAATTGATGATTTCTTCTCCAAAATAAAGAATATCAATATCGATGGTTCTGGCACCATTTTTTTCTGCTCTTTCTCTTCCAAGACTTTTTTCTATGGATAATAGTTCCTCTAATAATCGGATAGGCTTTTCAGTTGTTTCTATTTCCAGTACCTGGTTCAAAAAAGAGGGCTGATCAGTGATTCCCCAGGCTGCAGTTTCATAAACAGATGATTTTCTAAGAATATTTATTCCTTTTTGTTGAATTTTATCACAAGCCGACTTTAGATAGGCTAAACGGTCCCCTAAATTGCCACCTATCAATAAATATGCAGCTTTCATAAATATGCCCATTTGAAGGCGCTCAAAGTTCTTTAATTTCGTGTTCTAAACACTAAACGATTGAAAAGTTTTTTTAAGAGTTTCTTTGCCAGCTTACTTGCACTCCTTGTATTTTTTTCATTGATATTTATTTTATTTTTTGGAATTGCAGGAGCATTGTTGGCCGATGAACAAGTAAAGGTTGAATCAAAATCAGTCCTGGTTATTGATCTTTCAAAAAGATTAAGCGATCGTAAAATGGATGATCCATTTGCAGAGTTATCAGGTGATGAAACCTATCCAGAACTTTCATCTACTGTAAAGTTGATAAAACATGCCGCAAAGGATAGTTTAATAAAGGGTATTTATCTGATTGCCAAAGACAATGGCAATGGAGCAGCGAGTTCATCAGAATTAAGATCTGCTTTGAATGAATTTAAAGAATCAAAAAAGTTCATCGTTGCTTATGGTGATTATATATCACAGTCGGCTTACAGTGTAGCAACATTGGCAGATAAAATTTATTGTCACCCAAAAGGAATGTTTGAGTGGCAGGGAATGGCTGTAGAATATGTTTTCTTCAAAAGCTTGTTAGATCGTTTGGAGATCAAGCCACAAATTTTTTATGCAGGTAAATTCAAGAGTGCAACCGAGCCATTCAGAGAAACCAGCATGACTGTAGCTAACAAAGAACAGACGCAGGTATGGCTAAATGACCTGTATACAGAAATGCTTTCAACGGTATCAAAACACCGCAAAATATCAATTGATTCCCTCAGGATGTATGCAGAACAATTTGCAATTGATGATCCAGAAAAGGCAGTGAAATACAAGTTAATCGATGGGTTAAAATATGATGATGAATTGAAGCAAGAGATTAAATCTTTATTGAAAATTGCTCAATCAGATAAAATTAATTTTATCAGTCTTCCCGATTATGAAAAAGGAGCTGATATCTCAGAAGGTTATGCAAAAGATAAAATAGCTGTGGTTTTTGCAGAAGGAGATATCATGTATGGTAAGCCTTCTCCTGAAACAATTACCTCTGACGAGTACCTGTCTTTGTTAAGGACCATCAGAAATGATAAATCAATTAAAGCGGTTGTACTTCGTGTAAATTCACCTGGTGGAAGCAGTTTGGCAAGTGAAATCATATGGCGTGAAATTGAAATGATAAAGAAAGAGGGAAAGAAGGTAGTCGTATCTATGGGGAATGTTGCTGCAAGTGGAGGATACTATATTGCTTGCAATGCTGATAAAATATTTGTTCAGCCCAATACAATTACTGGTTCAATTGGTGTTTTTTCAGTGGTTCCTGATTTTTCTTCCTTTATGAAAAATAAACTAGGGATCACTTTTGATGGTGTATCCACTTCTAAATATGCAGATGCGCCCAGTGTGACCAGAGCAATGACGGAGGAAGAGAAGAAAATCATCCAGAATGAAGTCGATAAGATTTATTTGACTTTTAAATCAAGGGTGGCTGAGGGTAGAAAATTGAAAATGGACTATGTAGATAGTATTGCTCAAGGAAGGGTTTGGACTGGTAAAAGAGCGATTGAATTGAAATTAGCTGATCAGTTGGGTGGACTCGAAGATGCTGTTGCTGAAGCAGTAAAGTTGACTGGAGTAAAGGATTACCGATTAAAGTCTTATCCAGAGCCTAAATCTTTTTTTGAGTACATCATGAATACCTACCCTGACCAGTTCAGTAGATCTTCTTTGAAAAAAGAGCTAGGTGCGGAAGAATATGAAATATACCTCCGCTTAAAAGAATTGAAAAATGATAGAGGAGAAGTGAAGGCTAGAATGCCATTCGAGCTCTCAATTCACTAATTTTGCTGCATGTCTGAAAATCCCCATCAGTATCGTCAGTTTGTGGCCATGTTGGCAATTGCCAAAGCAAGTCTAAAATCTATTTTTCGAAGCCCATCTGCAGTTATATTCAGTTTTTTGTTTCCTATTATTTTTATACTTGTATTTGGTTTCTTGAGTTCCACTACCCCTGTTATTAAAGTGGCTTTTGCTGAGCAATCTTCTAATCAAAATGAATTGTACTCAAAGTTGCTTGAAAAAAGCAACCTGAAGATTAAAGCACAGCCAGAAAAGATATCAATGCAAGAATTGGAAAAGGGACATATTACTGCAATTCTGAACATTAAAGAAGTGGCACCTGCAGCATATCCTAAGTACGTAATTGAAATCACTACTTCAACTGCGGCTGCAGATCGTATAGGATTGCTGCAATCAATAATTCAGCAGGCAATTGCGGAATTGGATCTTGTTAATTTCCCTAAACGTCCTACTTATGCTTTTATGCAAAAAGAGACTTTGCCAGGTAGGGAGTACAGAACAATTGATTTCATTTTACCAGGACAATTAGGATTTTCTTTATTGAGTGCAGGAGTATTTGGTGTAGCTTTTATTTTTTTCAACTTAAGGCAAACACTGGTATTAAAAAGGTTTTTTGCAACACCTATCAAAAGGACCTATATCGTGTTTGGGGAAGGTTTGGGAAGAATTGCTTTTCAAATGATTACTGCAGTAGTTATTCTATCTATTGGACATTTTGCATTTAAGTTCACCTTGGTCAACCAGTGGGTCACTTTCATTGAATTAATGGTGTTAAGTCTGATTGGATTGATTGTATTTATGGGTTTCGGATTTATCGTTAGTGGATTGGCTTCAAGTGAAAGTACCATACCGCCATTTGCCAATCTCGTAACGCTGCCTCAGTTTTTATTGGCTGGAACTTTTTTCCCAGTTGAAAATTTTCCTTCCTGGCTGCAGCCATTATGCAACATATTACCATTAACACATTTGAACCAGGCGATGAGAAATGTAGCTTTTGAAGGAGCTCATTTAACCGATTGTGGTCCCCAGTTGCAATACCTCCTGATTTGGGGAATTGTATTGTATGCAGTCGCTATCCGTGTTTTTCGCTGGGAGTAATGCTCAGTTGATAGTTTTTTAAATTGCGCTGTATGCCTTCCCATTTAGATCGCTTGATTGGCGAATCTTTGAACAATTGATTGAAGGTGTATTGATCTGTATTGATCCAGTCTTGAATGGTAAAACTTAGTATTGAGTTTAGCGGTTCAAATGATGGCTCCTGATGTGGCTGGCTGAACCTGTTCCAGGGACAAACATCCTGGCAGATATCGCAACCAAAAATCCATTCGTCAGATTTTCCTTTATACTGATCTGGCAGTTGAGATTGTTTTAATTCAATCGTGAAATAAGAAATACATTGACTGGCCTCTATTTCTTTGTTGGGGAGAATGGCGTTAGTGGGACAAGCATCGATACACCTGTTACAGGTTCCGCAGAAATCCTGCACATAGGGCACATCAGCATTAAGTTTTAAGTCTGTAATCAGAGTGGCAATAAAAAAGAATGATCCCTTTTTTTTATTGATCAGATTGCCATTTTTACCAACCCAGCCTAGACCACTTTGTACGGCCCAGGCCCTTTCTAATACTGGCGCTGAATCAACAAATCCTCTTCCTTCAATTTGTCCAATTTTTTCCCTGATCTTTTTTAAAAAATCAGTAAGTTTTTCTCTGATCACAAAGTGATAGTCTTTGCCATAAGCATATTTTGCAATCTTGGGTAAATGTTGGGCTTGTTCTTGTTCAGGAAAATAATTGTACAAAAGCGTAATCACAGATTTTGCACCGGGTACCAAAAGCGTTGGGTCAACCCTCATGTCAAAATGGTTTTCCATGTATTTCATTTCACCATGGAACCCCTTATTTAACCATTTTTCTAAACGCCTGGCATCGTCATCTAATCTTCTTGCCTCTGCAATGCCGCAGGAATCAAATCCCATCGACTGGGCAATATCTTTTACAATCTTTGTGTGTTGCTCAGATAAGTTTAACATGAGTTCACAATTAATCTAAAGCAGCTTCAACTCCAGACCTAATTTGCGTAAACAAATCCCTTTTCTGGATATTCAGTGGAGATGACGGTAGTACAATTGCAATGTATTTTCTTTTCAAATCAATCCAGGGCCAAACGCCTTGTGCAGATGCTCCTGAATAAATATTGCTCCAGGTAGTTCCATTGTCTTCTTCTATCCAGCTGCCATTTGCATAATTCCAACCTTTTGTAAGTTCTGGGTTATACCGTATACGGGCTTCTGGAAATTGATGTTGAAGCAAATAGTTGACAGATGACTCCGACAAAACTTTTTTACCATTGAACATGCCTTTGTTCATGATCATTTGCAAAAAGTTCATGTAATCAAAAGCAGAACAACTTGCACCAGATGATGGATTTGGTGCCTTTCCTCCTTCATCATAAAAAGAGGCGGTTCTCATACCCAGTGGTCTGAATAATTTTTCTTGTGCCACTCTATCAAAAGTCTTTTTTGTTATGACTTCGATCACCCTTCCAGCCATATTCATTCCAACGCTTCCATCTGAAAAAGCTTCACCTGGGTTGTCAACAATCAATTTTTTGGATGCAAAGAATTCCATCTCTTCTTCAAGCGTATTGAACTTGCTTTTTTGGGTAAACTTCACTATCCCGGTAGCATCTGTATCCAAGCCAGTTGTTTGAGATAAACAATGCCTGATGGTGATATATCCTTTCATGTATTTCCCAAATACTGGTACATACTTACTTACTGGGTCATCTAATTTTAGCTTTCCTTCATCTACAAAAATCATTACCAAGGCGGCAGTCAGCCATTTACTGCTGTTACCAATAGGTGCTGGAATTTTTAATTTGAAGTCTTCAGACTCTCGAAGAAAAATATTTTTCCCTTCTTTTTGTACAACTACTACAAGGTCTTTGCCAAGTATTTTGTCATTTTGTTTGAGGGTTCTTTCGAGCAGACTAAAATCAGGTTGGGCTAAAGTGGACTGCAAGAATAGCATGAAAATCAATCCCAGACTGAACTTTAGACATGTTTTGTAATTATTTGCTGCCATAATTTCCTGATTTCTTCTATGGTTAATTATTTGTGGTTGCAATGTAAATCTTATCACATGAATTTAAACAACTTTACCATTCAAGCCGCAGAAGTGGTTCAATCAGCTCAGCAAGCTGCTTTTAATGGAAAGAATCCCAACATAGAGACAGAACATGTACTTCAAAGTCTATTGGATCAAAAGAGCTCTCCAGTCGACTATCTGCTGAAGAAAAATAATGTTTCTATTCAGGTGCTCAATGCAAAGTTAAAAGAAGCTTTAGATAAACTCCCCAAAACCGATGCAGAACCTGCTCAGGCTTTGTCCAGAGAAGCAAACAATACTTTTCTGAGGGCTGTTGCATCACTCTCCAAATTCGGAGATGAATTTGTAACACCAGAACATTTGTTACTGTCATTGATCACTGGTTCAGATTCTGTGGCCAAGCTAATCAAGGAGGCAGGGCTGACTGAAAAAGGATTGTTACAAGCTATACAAGAGTTGCGTAAAGGTGAGAAAGTGAAAAGCCAGACGCAAGAAACACAGTATGATACTTTAAATAAATATGCCAAGAATCTAATTGATATGGCTCGTCAAGGAAAGCTTGACCCAGTTATAGGAAGAGATGAAGAGATTCGTCGTACACTTCATATTTTAACTAGAAGGTCCAAAAACAATCCAATTCTCGTTGGTGAGCCTGGTGTAGGTAAAACAGCAATTGCTGAAGGATTGGCTATGCGCATAGTAAATGGAGACGTTCCAGAAAATTTGAAGTCGAAATTGATTTATGCGCTTGATATGGGGCAGCTCATTGCTGGCGCAAAATACAAAGGTGAATTTGAAGAAAGACTCAAAGGTGTTGTAAAAGAGGTAGCAGCCAGTGATGGGGAGATTATCTTGTTTATAGATGAAATTCACACCTTGGTTGGTGCAGGAGGCGGTGAAGGTGCAATGGACGCTGCAAATATTCTGAAACCAGCATTGGCAAGAGGAGAACTCAGAGCAATTGGTGCAACCACTTTAAATGAGTATCAAAAATATTTTGAAAAGGATAAAGCACTTGAAAGAAGATTCCAGAAAGTTGTGATAGATGAACCGACTGTTGAAGATGCCATTTCAATTTTGAGAGGAATCAAAGATCGATATGAAACACATCACCATGTGCGCATAAAGGATGAGGCAATTATTGCTGCAGTTGAATTATCACATCGATACATCAGTGATAGATTTCTTCCCGATAAAGCAATTGATCTGATCGATGAAAGTGCAGCTAAACTGAGACTTGAAATGAATTCCATGCCGGAAGAGCTGGATAAGCTGGAGCGACAAATCAGACAACTTGAAATTGAAAGGGAAGCGATCAAGCGTGAGAATGATGAAGTGAAAATGAAAGAATTGAATACAGAAATTGCTAACCTGGCAGTTCAACGCGATACTTTAAAATCCAAATGGAAAGAAGAGAAAGAGTGGGTAGAGAAAGTGCAACAAGCGAAATCTGAAATTGAGAAATTGAAATTGCAGGCTGAAAAAGCTGAGCGTGAAGGCGACTATGGCACTGTTGCTGAAATCCGTTATGGTAAGATAAAAGAAAAGGAAGCAACAATTGCCACTCTCTCAAAAGAACTTGAAAGCAATACAGAAACAAGATTGCTGAAAGAAGAGGTAGATGGAGAAGATATTGCAGAGCAGGTAGCCAAAGCAACCGGTATTCCAGTCTCTAAAATGTTGCAAAGCGACAGGGAAAAATTGTTGCAATTAGAAGACCATTTGCATGAACGCGTAATTGGACAAGAAGAGGCGATAACTGCAGTTGCTGATGCTATACGAAGAAGCAGAGCAGGTTTGCAAGATCCTAAAAAACCCATTGGGTCATTTATTTTTCTTGGTACCACTGGTGTAGGTAAAACAGAATTGGCTAAAACACTTGCAGCCTATTTGTTTGATGATGAAAACATGATGACCAGGATTGATATGAGTGAATATCAGGAAAAGCATACTGTTTCCAGATTGGTGGGTGCACCTCCGGGTTATGTTGGCTATGATGAAGGTGGACAACTTACAGAAGCAGTGCGCAGAAAACCCTATAGTGTTGTCTTGTTGGATGAAATTGAAAAGGCACATCCTGATGTCTGGAATGTATTGCTACAGGTACTTGATGATGGTAGATTGACTGACAATAAGGGTAGGGTAGTGAATTTTAAAAATACCATCATCATCATGACAAGCAATCTGGGAAGTCATTTGATTCAAGATGCTTTTGAAAATGCAAAGACTGAATCACTTGAAGCAACAGCAGAGAAGGCTAAGGTTGAAGTAATGGCATTGTTGAAACAAACCATCAGGCCGGAGTTTTTAAACCGTGTAGATGAAATCATCATGTTCCAGCCTTTGAGTAAAAAGGATGTGAGACAAATTATTGAAGTGCAGTTAAAAGGATTAAAAGCACTGGTTCAATCCTCTGGAATTAATCTTGAGTTTTCAACTTATGCTGTCGATTATCTTTCAGAACATGGATTCGATCCTCAATTTGGAGCACGTCCATTAAAGAGACTCATCCAGAAAGAAATCGTTAATCAGTTATCGAAACAAATATTGTCAGGAGAAGTCGACCGCACTAAAAATGTTATGGTTGATGTTTTTGATGGGGTGGTGGTGTTTCGGAACGATTAAGTTTGATGACTTTCTTGTTGTTTGAATTTCCTTTTGGGGTGTGGCGATGTTGCTGAAATTGCGGAACATCACCTAAGGCAGTCGGCACGACTGCCTTTTCTATTTCTTTTCCAATAAGTTTTTCAATCCTTTTGAATTTGATGAAGTCATCCTGATTCACCAGCGTAATTGCAGAGCCTTTTGTAGCAGCTCTTGCTGTTCGTCCAATTCGATGCACATAATCTTCACCATCTGGTGGTACATCATAATTGATCACAAGTTCAATCTGATCGATATCAATACCCCTGCTCAGGATATCTGTAGCCACCAAAATGGGTAAACGTTTTGAAGCAAAACCCAATAGAACCTCTTCCCTTTGATTCTGATCTAAGTCGGAATGGATTTCCTTTGCATCGTAACCTCTTCTTTGCAATTGCGCTGTAAGCTGCTTTACCGTCTGCTTTCTTGAGCAAAAAATCAATACGGATTTGTAAGGTTGTTCACCCAGTATATGTTGTATCAGTGGGATTTTTTGAGTGTCGAATACCCAATACACTTGTTGCTTTATGCTTTCCGGAGGTTTGGATAAAGCTATACTCACTTCCTCAGGATTGACAAGGATGGTTTTTGCCAATTGCAACATTTTAGGAGGCATAGTGGCTGAGAATAATATGGTTTGACGTTTAGCAGGCAAATGAGATATGATTCTCATGATATCGTCGTAAAAACCCATATCTAGCATTCTGTCGGCCTCATCAAGGATCAAGTACTTGAGGGACTTCATTTTTACATAACCCATGTTCAAATGGGATATCAATTTTCCAGGGGTAGCTACAACTATATCCACGCCTTTTGAAAGTGCTTGTTTCTCCTGGACAAAACTACCACCGTCGCCACCACCATAAACCGCAATGGAACTAAGTGAGGTGAAATAAGTTAAACCGTCAAGGTGGCTGCTGATTTGGATGGCCAGTTCCCTGGTGGGTACCAGGATCAAAGCATGCACATCATCGTCGTTTTTATCTTCAGAGAGTAGCTTGTGTAAAACAGGCAACAAAAAAGCAGCCGTTTTACCCGTTCCAGTCTGAGCTGATGCTATAATATCCTTTCCTTCCAGAATTACTGGGATGGCTTTTTCCTGAATAGGTGTTGGCTTTTGATAGCCGCTTGCAGCTAAGCTTTCTGCAAGGGATTCGTGAAATTGAAATGAAGAGAAATCCAAACTATAAATATTGTTGTTTTCACAAAGGTAGTTTAATTATACCCAAGCGCTTAAATTAAGCTTGTTCTTGCATTTTCTTTGGTAATTTTATGTTTCAAGCATTCGTTATGAAACACAAGCCGATTAACCTAAATATATTGACAACTTTAATGCTATTTCTTGCATTAGAGTCAATGGCACAATCAACTACAAATAGTCAATCAACAAATTTTTATCTTGAGGCATATAATATAAGGGGAAGGCCATTTGTCAATCCAGATGCTTCTAATATTGAAGGTTCTCCTCTTTTAAATCTAGATTGGGGTAAGGGGACAGTTTATTTTAAAGATGGGACTGTCGCTCAGAATGTAGAGCTAAAATTCAACCTTGAAAAGAATGAATTGTATTTCAACAGAGATGGAGAAATATTTCTATTTAATGATCCTGTTATGAGTTTCAGGATGAGTTATTCATCTTCAGCAGGTAAAAAAGAAGTCCATTTTAGGTCTGGATATCCTTCAAATGGTCGTTTGAACAAAGAAACATTTTATGAAGTTCTTGAAGATGGAGCAAAATTTCAATTCCTCGTCTATCGATCTACTTATTTAGCTGATTCCTATCAATATGGTGGTCAGGCAAAAAAAGCCTTTAAAGAAATTGAAGAACTTTATGTTTTTGATGTTGCATTTGGAAAAATGATCAAGATCAAACGAACTGAAGCTTCTCTTGTTGAGGCCTTGCCTGATCTAAAAGATAAAATCAGCTCAGCTATTCGAAACAATAGGCTGAAGTTGAAGACAAATGAAGATTTTGCTAGAATATTTACCGAGTTGAATAAATAATGAAAATGCTAAAATTTCCCTTTTCTTTTTTTTCGAAACCTGCTCTTTACTATTTGTTTTTCTTTCTAATTCTTTCTGGATGTGGAGTTGCACAAAGTGATCCTGAAAACGCAACTCAGAAAAAAGGTCCTTCTACTGAAGTAATCAAACCAGTATTGGATTCAGTCGACTACTCAAACAGAATGAAAGCCATGGCAAATGGTGATAGTTCTGGGAAATGGACTTTCAATGGACAGTACCCAAAAGTTGGTGCAATCTTGCCTTTTAACAGGGTTATTGCATATTATGGAAATCTTTATTCAACTAGAATGGGCATCTTGGGCGAATTGCCTAAAAAGCAAATGTTTGCTCGCCTTAAAGAAGAGATAAAGGCTTGGGAGAAAGCAGATCCTTCTACACCTGTTGTACCTGCGTTGCATTATATTGTAACGACTGCACAGGGCTCACCTGGTTCAACAGGTAAGTACCGACTTAGAATGCCTAATGCTGAGATAGATAAAGTAATGGCCATGGCAGAGGAGATCAATGCAATCGTGTTCTTGGATATTCAAGTGGGTTTGAGTAACCTGAGAGAAGAAATCCCCGTAATTGAAAAATACCTTAAACATCCAAGGGTGCATTTGGGGATTGATCCTGAGTTTTCAATGAAAGGAGGGCAAAGACCCGGGACTGTAATTGGAAGTTTTGATGCTGCAGATATGAATTATGCTGCAAACTATTTGGCAGATTTGGTTAAGAAAAACGACTTGCCTCCCAAAATACTTGTTGTGCACAGATTTACCCAAGGGATGCTTAAAGAGTACAAACAGATAAAAATCATTCCGGAAGTACAGTTTGTTGTAGACATGGATGGATGGGGCTCTCCCGCAAGAAAAATCAATACATATAAACTGTTTGCTCACCGAGAGCCTATTCAGTTCACAGGATTCAAATTGTTCTATAAAAATGATCTGAAAGAAGCTCCTCATCGTTTGCTTACCATCAAAGAATTGCTTTCCTTAAAGCCTATCCCTTTGTATATTCAATATCAATAATCGTTTAATTGTAATGAACTCAGGAAGCTAGCTTATAGACTATAAAATAGCCAATTGAAATGAGTATAAGCAAGATGATAATTGTCATGATGAGCCAATAGGGAAATCCTAAACTGTTTTTATTCTTGCTTTTCTTATTTACAATTTTATGATTGATGTAATTCTTTAAACGAAGATTTATTTCTTCGGCATCTTTACTATTAAGCTGACTAAGACCTTCCAGTGCATCTCCAAGCATCTCATCTTCTGTGAGGGCTTCTTCAAACTTTCTGATTTGATCATCGGGGAGTGAGTTATTCAGGTAATGCAGTACAGAATGGTTACCCGGACGATCAACGTTGTTTTGTTGTTTTGACTTATTCATGTCCTGGTGCTTTTTGTTTCTGTTCTAAAATTATTCTGAGGTTTCGTTTTCCGTTTTGAATATGACTTTTAACTTGCTGAAAACTATAGCCTGTTTTTTGTTCAATTTCTTTGTAAGAAAGTTTTTGAAAATAAAAGAGCTCAATACAAATCTTTTGGTCATGGCTTATTTCCTGTAAAGCCTGGTTCAATTCTGTAGATTGCTGCTCTAGCCAGTTTTCATTTTGAATGAGAGATGTCTGTGAGTCTGTTCTTTCAAGCATGTCTTCCGGAAATGATTCCATCAAAACAGGTTGATGTCCTTTGCCTCTGAGCTGCATCAGGCAATGATTTTTGGCAATGCTATATATCCAGCTTTTGAAATAAACTACTTCGTACTTCTGTATTTCGGAAAAAGCCTTTTCAAAGACTTGCTGTGTTGCATCTTGGGCATCATTTACTTGTTTCAGGTACTTCATGCAAACACCAAAAACCAGTAGAGCGTATCGTTCGAACAAAAACCCCAGCCACTTGGTATCCTTATTTTTTTTATAAAGATCCAAAAGGTTAGCGTCGGAATATTGTTCAGTTAAATGTGACAAAGAATCTTATACTTTGATTATAGGATGCTATAATCAGAAAAATCCATATTATTTTTTATCAATAAATAAAATTTTGATAGCAAGCAGCATCATAACCACAGCAAATACGCGCTTTACTGTCAGCTGTGGTAGACTGAGCGAAAATTTGCTTCCAAGGTAGCTTCCAACAAAAAATCCAATAGCAAGTAACCCGGCATATTTGAAATCTACATACCCTTGTTTATAATAATTCAATACACCAAGAATGCCAACTGGAAAAAGAATCATCATCAAAGATGTTCCCTGTGCTGAATGCTGACTCATTCCCAATAAGATGACCAATGCTGGTACAATAATAACTCCACCTCCAATTCCGACCAATCCTCCCATAAATCCTGCAGCTAGTCCTATAAGAAGCAAGTATATGAATATTTCCATTGTGATTTTTTTAGACTCCATGTTGCTTATTTGAATAGGATAAATCCTATAAATGTTGCACCAATTCCCAGTACAACAGATAATAAAATATAAACAAAAGCTGTTGTAACAGCATGTTGTTTTAACAACTGTAAATTTTCCAATGTAAAAGCAGAGAAGGTTGTAAATCCTCCACAAAATCCCGTAGCCAATAGAAGTTTAAGCTGACTTTCACCTTGTCCATACTTATTTGTTGTTGCATAAACAACACCAATGAGAAAACAACCAATGAGATTCACAGTGAATGTGGCCCAAGGTAATTTATTCAATTCCCTTGCCATAAAAAACAATGATATGATATATCTTAAAGTGCCGCCTGTAGCACTTCCCAATACCACTAATGCTATATTCTTGAAATCGATCATTCAATAGGTAAATTTCCTGAAAAAGTATAGCTGAAGTCAACCTTCCATGATGTACCAACTTTGATGATTTTCAGATCAGTGGGCTTCATTGTATATGAATTTGAATAATTAATCAAGGTCACACTATCACTTAGCGGTTCAACTTTATTGATTACAATAGAGGAGGATTTTAGCTGTAGTTTTTCTTGTTTAGGCGTCTTCTTCATGTAAGATTGGTAGCGCTTGAAAAGTTCTTGATCTTCTGGGTCTTTGGACAAATATAAATTTGCCTTTTCGTAATCTCCATCTAATACAGCTCTAACAAACTCCCTTCCAGCATCCAAAGGATCTTCTGGTTCAACAAACCCTTCTGGTGTATTACAAGAGAATACAACAGACAGTATAAGGAGGAAATAAAAAAGAACTGATTTTTTGTTATTGTGGTCCATTATTTTGGTCTTTTTCTTTATCGTAAGCCCTGATGATAGCCTTCACAAGCCTATGCCTAACAACATCCTCTTCATCTAATTCTATATGAGCAATTCCGTCTATGTTTTTGAGAATACGTGTCGCTTTTTCCAGACCACTTTTCTGGTTTTTAGGTAAATCAATCTGACTCAAATCGCCAGTAATTATTGCTTTTGCGTTTGCTCCAATCCTGGTTAAAAACATTTTAATCTGAAGATCAGTAGTGTTTTGAGCCTCATCCAAAATAATAAAGGCATTGTCTAATGTTCTACCTCTCATATAAGCCAATGGAGCTATTTCAATCACTCTTGTAGTCATGTAATAGCCAAGCTTGTCTGCAGGTATCATATCATCCAATGCATCATATAAAGGTCTTAAGTATGGGTCAATCTTCTCTTTTAAATCTCCGGGAAGAAATCCAAGACTTTCTCCTGCTTCAACTGCCGGACGAGTAAGAATGATTTTTTTAACCATTTTATTTTTTAAGGCCCTCACGGCCAAGGCAACTGCAGTATAGGTTTTACCGGTACCAGCTGGACCAATTGCAAAAATGATATCATTCTTGTCTGCAGCACCAACCATTTTCTTTTGATTCTGAGTCCTGGCCCTTACAGATTTTCCATTTGGACCAAAAACCAAAACATCATGTGGGTTCTTTTCTACAAAATGATCTACAGCTTCTGTGTCATCACCGCCCAAGATTTGTTCAAAATAATTGTGACTGACATTTCCATTTCTTTGGAGATACTGTACAAGTGTCTCAATTTTTTCTTTTGCTGTTTCGATGTGTTCTGCTGATCCACTGAGTTTGATCTGCGTGCCTCTGCTTAGGATTTTGAGTAGCGGAAATCTTTTTTTGAGCAGATCTAATTTACCATTGTTTACTCCAAAAAATTCAATTGGATTAATTGAGTCAAGGTTGATGATGGTTTCTGTCAAAGCAACGGATTTTAGGTGTTAATTGGTCGATGGTTTCGTTCTAACCAAATTTAATCTTTTGGTGACGAATTTTCATGAACTTAATTATTAACACTCTGTGGGTAAACTTGTTGTAGGGTGTACCAACTAATAATCTGTTAACAAATTGATTTCAATTGCTTAATTGTGTCAATTGGAGAAGTTGAAGCAAATACGGTATTACCAGCCACCAGCACATCTGCGCCTGCCTGAATAATACTTGCAGCATTTTCGAGGGTAACACCTCCATCTACTTCAATTAAAGCAGATGATTGTTTTTCGATTATTAGCTGTTTGAGTTGTTTGATTTTTGACAAAGTAGCTGGAATGAATTTTTGTCCCCCAAATCCAGGATTGACAGACATTACACAGACCAAATCTACATCTGCAATTATTTCTTCAATGGATGAAATAGGTGTATGTGGATTTAATGCTACACCTGCTTTCATGCCGAGTGACTTTATCTGTTGAATATTTCTGTGTAAATGTCTACAGGCTTCTACATGGACAGTCAGTACATCAGCTCCTGCATCTTTAAAAGCCTGTGCATATTTTTCAGGCTCTTCAATCATTAAGTGAACATCACAAACTTTTTGGGTGGACTTCCTTATTGCAGAAATTAAGGGAAGGCCAAAGCTGATATTGGGGACAAACCTTCCATCCATTACGTCGAGGTGAAACCATTCGGCTGCTGATGCATTTAACATTTCGCAGTCTTGTTCAAGCTTTAAAAAATTAGCTGATAGTAATGATGGTGCAATAATTGGCATAATGTTTTATTTTTTTATTTCTTCAATTGCGGATTTTGCGGAATTGTTTGTTGGGTCTAGTTTTAAGGTTTCACTAAAATAAATTAGTGCTTGACTAAAATCTTTTTTTTGTTGATATCCTTTTCCTAGCCAGAATAAAATATCAGCATTGTTTTTATCTAATGCTGTAGCTTTTGATAGTGTTGCTATGCTTTCATTGATCTTGCCACTTTCAAGTAATAAAATTCCTTTTTCAACATAGGCATCTACCAGTGTGAAATTTTTAATGATAGCAGAATCAAATTCCTGAATGGCTTTTTTTGGTAGAGCTGTATTGGCAAAATATATACCTTTTGAAAAATGCCCCTTTGCCTGAATATCTTTCTCAGCATAGCGATTAATCATTCTATCTGCAATGATTAAGGCCTCTTCATTTTTTTGAGCAGCGTCCAAAAATGCCAGTTCAAATTCAACATCAGGTTGATTTTGATCTATTGCCAGTGAATGTAAAAGTGCCTGAATTGCATAAGTAGTATCACCTTTTTGCAAATGAATTGAAGCAATAGCATTGTGCAGGCTCTTGTTAGATGGGAATTTCTGTATTAGTAAAACAAGGTTGTCTAATGCTTTGGTTGTATCCCCTCCGATGTAAATGGACTCTTGAAGGGAGAGTTGTAGTTGAATGGAGTCGGGATATTGTGCTGCTTGTTGCTGCAGAGAATCTAGTAGGCTGGTTTGAAAAAGGTTTTTTTCGCTATTTTTTTCATTGCCACAAGAAAAGTTGAGGGCAGTAAACAAAATAAATACAGGCAGAAAACGTTTTTGAAGCGAAATCATGGTCAAAATTAAGGATTCGGCTGCTTTTATTACATTTTGGTGATAATTAGGGGCCTCTGAATAACTAGTTTTGTCCTTCTTTTAGATTTAAATATTCAATTCTATGTTCCAAAACCTTAAAAAGTCCCTTGTTGGAATTCTGTCATTTGTCTTGATTCAAACAAGTCTTTCAGCACAGGACAGCCTTCAGTATGCTAACGAGCCACATTTTAGAAATATCCAACAGCTCACTTTTGGAGGTGATAATGCTGAAGCTTATTTTAGTTTTGATGGCAAATGGCTTGTTTTTCAAAAAACGAATCCCAAAGAAAGTATTCCCTGTGATCAGATATATGTGGGTAAGGTTCCAACCAAACCCGGTGAAAAATTTGTCCCACAGCTTGTAAGTACAGGAAAGGGTAGAACTACATGTGGAGCATTCTTGAAAGACAATAAGCATGTTGTTTATGCATCAACTCATTTGTCGGATGAAGCTTGTCCGCCTGTTCCTGACAGGGCTAAATATGGCAACAAATACATTTGGCCTTTATATCCGTCTTATGACATTTTTGTAGCCGATCTAAACGGGAAAATCACAAAGCGTTTAACTGATCATCCTGGTTATGATGCAGAGGCGACTATTTCGCCTGATGGCAAAACCATGTTGTTTACATCCACACGAGATGGTGATATTGATCTTTATACGATGGATTTAAAATCTGGCAAAACCCTAAGAATTACCAATCAGTTGGGTTATGATGGTGGTGCTTGGTTTAGTCCAGATGGTACCAAAATCATCTGGCGCGCATCAAGGCCAACTACTCCCGAACAAGTTAAAGAGTACAAGGATTTGTTAAGCGAAAATCTAGTTGCGCCTACCAATATGGAAGTTTGGATTGCTAATGCAGATGGCAGCAACCCTAAACAAGTGAGCAAATTTGGACAAGCAAACTGGGCACCTGCATACATGCCAGATAGCAAAACCATCATTTTTGCTTCTAATCATGAATACAAGCGCGGTTTCCCTTTCAATTTGTATACTATGAATGAAAATGGAGAAAACCTGAAAAAGATAAGTCGTGATAAAGGATTTGATGCCTTCCCAATGTTTAGCGTGGATGGAAAGAAAGTTGTTTTCTGTTCAAATAGAAACAACGGTGGAACAAGAGATACCAATATTTTTGTTGCTGATTGGGTGGACTAGTTTACTGACTTATTGTTACTCCGTTTAACCTCCTGAGTAAATACAATTTTTTATTTTCGTAATAATCAACAGGGCCCTCCGGGCCCTTTGTTTTTATGGCCTTGAACTCCAAATCATTCAGAGGGGTAAACAATACATCAGCAGGATCTTCTACAAAAACTCTTGCATGTTTTGAGAAAACGGAAGCAAAGTAATACGTGAGTTCAAATCCTTTAAATGCTGATAAAGAAGGTTTTGTATAGATATTATTTCTAAAGAGTTCATCCATTTCTTTTGCCCAGCTATTGGTAGGAGAAATATAAAATGGAGATGAAAAATAGATGGGTAGGGCTGAATATTTTGCAAGTTGGATTTCCTTGAGGTTTTCCCAATTGGGCATACCTATGATATTCAATAACCCTTTTTTAGGGTAATTATTCAGTGCATTGATAAAGCTAGTCCCAAATTTATCATCAAGGCTACCAGCTATGAAAACATTTGTTTTAGTTGAGTCTAATAGGGGTGTGAGTTCTTGAATTGTGAACGGTTCAGCAACTGAAATGCTTTTGAATGCTATCTTTTTTGAACCTGCTTTTTTATTTACTTGTAGAAAACTCTCTTCTAATCTGTCATCTAAGGGATCTTTTCTTCTGCACCAAACAATATTGGCATTGGGCCATTTATTTGCAATTTGCTGTTGTATGAATTCAAGATGTGTATTCAATGTTGGGTTGGCGATATAGAAAAATGGACTCTCCCTTATTCCTCTGTCGTTTGGATGTGTGGCATTGACAAATGGGATTTTAAATTCCTTTGATATAAGTGCCAGCTGGTTGATTTCATTGCCCGTTGATTGTGCAATGATGATATCAAATTTCTCGAAAGTCGCATTTTGTAGCAAACGATTGATGTTGCCGCTTTCACTTTGAAGATCGAACACCTGCATGGTGACTGATATTCCATTTTTATTGAGTGAATCAATAGCAAGTGAAGCACCCTCATAAAACTCTAATCCCGCTACAGCCTGTCTTGGAAAATCTTTTGGTGACTTTAGTGTGAGGGAGTCTGTAAAATTTTGGTCTAAATATAGAGAAGTGAATAAGCCAATTCTAATTGTTCTTTTTGAAAACTGTGCCTCTGATTGAAGAAAGCCAGTAATTAAAACAAGAACCAGGAGAATGTTTTTCATGGACTAAAGTTAATCCATTATTCCCATTCAATTGTAGCTGGTGGTTTACTTGAAATATCATAGACAACACGATTGATTCCTCTGACCTGGTTGATGATTTCGTTTGAAATTTCACCAAGGAATTCATAGGGCAGGTGGGCCCAATCGGCAGTCATACCATCTACAGAAGTAACAGCTCTTAGGGCAACAGTGAACTCATAAGTTCTCTCATCTCCCATAACCCCAACTGATTTTACAGGAAGCAAAATGGTACCTGCTTGCCAAACCTTGTTGTAGAGTCCATGCTTTTTAAGACCATCCATGTAAATAGCATCGGCCTCTTGAAGCAACTTGACTTTATCTGCTGTGATTTCACCAAGAATTCTAATCGCTAGACCTGGACCTGGGAAGGGGTGGCGATAGAGTAGTTCATGTGGTATGCCTAATTCTAAACCTACTTTTCTTACTTCATCTTTAAAGAGAAAACGAAGCGGTTCAATCAAATCCAGTTTCATGGTATCTGGAAGCCCACCAACA